>ENA-OSET01000013-OSET01000013.1-sediment-metagenome-genome-assembly--contig:-NODE-13-length-218109-cov-6.095541_pt1 | contig 218109 bp, 179 predicted proteins | sample MGYA00237882_ERZ534229 | MGnify/ENA primary metagenome ERZ534229 (study PRJEB26408, sample SAMN06266212) | sediment metagenome | isolation source: Hudson Canyon methane seep mesocosm | place... | reverse complement strand
GAGCGTTAGCGCGGCAATCTCATCCAGCATTGGCGCGGGCTGCGGGAGATTGCCGCGCTTCGCTCGCAATGACATCGCAGAAAAACGCCCATTTCTGGATAGGCACTAGTTAGTCAAGGAAGCGCTGGTATGACCCAAATGAGTATTAGCAGTGAGACGAGCTAGTCAGCAAGAAAACGGGCCGCTGCATTAAAAGACCAGTACCACGCGAGTCAAATGCCCTTGCCGCATCTCGTCAAATCCCTGATTAATTTCCGAGAATGGTCGAATCTTGTCGACCAGCGCGCCCAGCTTGAATTCACCCGCCTCACTTAAGGACAAAATCTTTTGAAAATCCGTATTGGGTTGACAGGATCCGTAGATCGACCCGGATAGTGTTTTTTCTGCTAATAGGTTTATCGCGGGAATAGTGAGCTCGTCTGCATATCCCGGCAATCCAACCACGATTGCTCGACCACCGGGCCGAATTAGTTCGAAGCAGGTTCTCATCGTATTGACGTTGCCGACACATTCTATGGCGCAGTCAACACCATCGGCGGCGAGTTTTGGAATTTCTACAGAAACGTTCTCAGCGGTCAGTACGTCAGTGGCTCCCATGGCGCGAGCTGCTTCTCGGCGTTCCGCAATAGGATCGACCGCAATTATTCTAGAGGCACCTGCTACTTTTGCGCCCTGAATGGCAGACAAACCAACGCCTCCACAACCTAGCACCGCCACCGTTTCGCCCCAGCGTACGGCTGCGGTGTTAACTGCTGCGCCGAAACCTGTGGTCACGGCACAGCCAATAAGGCAAGTCTGGTGCGGAGGCAGGCTGGTAGTAACTGGAATTGCCATTCTTTCCGGAATGACAACATGCTCGCAAAAAGCACCCAGTCCCATAAATCGGTCAATGCCTTGTCCTCCTTGTGAGAGCGGTCCCCGGCGGTGAGTTGTCATGTTGATTTCTCGACATAAGTGCACTTGACCTCTCAAACAGCCGGGGCAGCATCCGCAGGCGGGTGTCCAGGATAAAATGACTTTGTCTCCTTCCTTTAGCCTGACAACACCCTTTCCGACAGCGTCTACCGTGCCTGTCGCTTCGTGGCCCAATACGGCGGGAAACTCGATAACTTCTTTACCTTCAAGAGCACTCAGATCACTTCGGCAAATACCACAGGCTTCAATTTTGACTCTGACTTCGCCGTTGCGTGGGTCGGCTAAATCGACTTCTTCAATCGAAAATTCTTCATTGGTGTTACGAACTATGGCCGCTTGCGTTTTCATAGAGTTACCCGGCATATTTGCGGAAGTTTGCGTTTATTTTGCCACTGTTAAGGTTTTGTGCAAGTTTTTGAATTACATCAGAGCAAATACTGCTGTGAAAATCTAATAGCCCAAGAGTCCTGTATCGAAACCCAGACCTACGATTTTGGGTTATTGTGTGTGTATGTTTCTTGGCTTCAAGTCTTTCAGTTTTCATTCTCAGTAATGACTCACCGGTGTTTAAACCCCTGTTTCCCTCTAGCCAGTGGCTACTAACGCGGTCGAGCCGCCTTAATCAGCTGCGTTCTTGTTTTGGTAAATTGATATCGATTGCTTAATGTCCATGCAAGCTACATTTTTTGCACCCTTTTCAGGTTGATGCTAGTTAAGGTAGGGAGTTAACTGCAATGGACAGTGCCGCAGATGAGATCGAGTAAACTCTATGCAGTTTTTTACACCAGCGAGTAATTACACCGTATTATGTTAACACTGCGAATACTGCGAATACTGCGAATACTGCGAATACTGCGAATACTGCGAATACTGCGAATACTGCGAATACTGCGAATACTGTCGGGTTTGCAGCGATAAATACCCTAAAGATAATGAAGAATTAATGTGATTTATCGTGGCATTGACGAGATTTAAACTCTCGCAATTTTAGTGGTGCAGAAACGAAAAACCCCGCAATTAAGCAGGGTTTAGCGTGAAAATGATGGTGCCCGGACGCGGAATCGAACCACGGACACGGGGATTTTCAATCCCCTGCTCTACCGACTGAGCTATCCGGGCGTGCCTTATGCCGATGCAATGTTGTGCTGCATCGATAAGAGGCGCGTATTAAACAGGTTCAAATGCGATGAGTCAATACCCTATGGTCGGGTAATTACTTGTTTTCTGGCACAAATCCATCTGCTTGGGCATATTCTTGCCCTGTCATAAACTTGTCCATCTCCTCTTTCAGAAATTTTCGGGCTGCGGGATCTACCATATTGAGGTTGCGTTCGTTGATCAGCATTGTCTGGTGTTGCTGCCATTCCTGCCAGGCTTGCTTGGAAATGTTGTCGTAAATATCCTGTCCCTTGGCTCCGGGATAGGGGGGCGCATCCAGCCCTTCAAGTTCTTTTTGATATTTACGGCAAAAGATAAAATGTGACATTGTTGGGTCCTGGATTGCATTGTGTGATGAGCTAAGCCTGCAGTATTGGTCCTTTAGGGCCCTATGGCAAATTTTGCGTGAGCTCGTTTTGGGGCGTTCTTAAACAGCGTTCCTATGCAAGTTCTTATGCAAGATTCGTATCTAGACGACTTAAGTGAATGAGTTATTCCAACTGGCTGATTAATTTTTTAATCGGAGCTGCCATTCCCACCGTAGGTGGATTATCAGTGTTATACCAGAGCAAGCGGTTGGCTTCCATGGATTTAGAGGGTTCTTTGGGTATATCGACAAGCACCGGACTAATATCCAGGTGGTAGTGGCTAAATGTATGGCGATGTATTTTCCAGCTTTCGATGCTGTCAGCCTTTACTCCCAGTACGTCTTCACAATATTGGAAGGGGCTGTCATTGGTGGTGATTTGCGGAAAAATCCACAGTCCACCCCACACGCCGGTGCTCGGTCTTTTTTCGAGTAATAGTTCGCCGTTGGCATTTCTTATCATCAGCATCTGTGTCGACTTAACCGGAATGGTCTTTTTAGGTTTTTTTCCTGGAAAGTCGCCAGTATTACCCTGGGATTTGGCCATGCAGTCAATATGGAGTGGGCATCGCGCGCAATCGGGTTTACTTCTCGTACAAAGCGTTGCACCTAAATCCATCATTGCCTGGCTATAATTGTCGGCTCTGTGCGGCGGTAAATAGGCTTCCGCCAGGGTCCACAAATCCTTGAGAACCGCGTTTTTTCCGGGCCAGCCGGCGATTGCGCCATGTCGTGCAAGAACTCGTTTGACGTTACCATCGAGAATGGGTGCTGGTCGTTTAAAGGCGATTGAAATGATGGCGCCCGCTGTCGATCGACCTATGCCGGGTAGTAGACAAAGTGCCTCGACATCATCGGGGAATTCTCCTTGATGGTTGAGGCAGATCTGTTGCGCGGTTTTTAACAGGTTGCGAGCTCTTGAGTAGTATCCCAAGCCGGTCCACAGGTGAAGCACTTCGTCTTCGCTAGCATTTGCGAGAGCTTTAACTGTCGGAAATGTTTGGGTAAACGTTTCGAAGTAAGGAATCACCGAGGAAACCTGGGTTTGTTGTAACATTATCTCCGAGAGCCAGACGCGATAGGGATTGATGTCCTTTTGCCAGGGTAAATCTTTACGGCCGGAATGATCAAACCAGGCTAGGACCCGGTCACTAATGTTGATATTTACTCGATTGTTGGTCATTAGGTCGCCAAATGCAGTGTATTAGGAGTGTGGTTTTTGCTGGTTGCGGCGTTTTAACTGCCTTGTGATATAGCTAAAAGCGAGGCATTGATGAGTTTCTAGGCGAAGGTTGGAGATTTTCAATGCAGTGACGTCCAGTATTTTTGATAAAACGTAGGTTTCGGTGAGCTTTTTTAGCGCAAGAGATGTAATAGCGCGGCGCTTTTTTTATAATAACCAATTCTTACCCTGATTACTGTAGTAAGCTGCGCCGTCAAAGATGCCGCTCTTAGATTGAATAACCCCTGTGGAGATTAAGTATGGCTGAACGTAAAGCCACGATAAGTCGAGATACGCTGGAAACTCAAATTTTGGTTTCGATTAATTTGGATGGTACCGGAAAAACGAATTTCGAAACCGGTGTACCGTTTCTCGATCATATGATGGATCAGATCGCCCGTCACGGGATGATTGATCTGGATATACAGGCCAAAGGTGATTTACACATAGATGCGCATCACACGGTCGAAGATATTGGGATTACGCTAGGTCAGGCTTTTAATGAGGCTGTCGGTGATAAAAAAGGTATTGCTCGTTATGGGCATGCCTATGTGCCTCTCGATGAAGCTTTGTCGCGGGTAGTGATCGACTTCTCCGGACGTCCAGGGCTGGAATGGCACGTGCCGTTCACTCGAGGATCAGTCGGTGGCTTCGATGTCGATTTGTTTATTGAGTTTTTCCAAGGTTTTATTAACCACGCAAAAGTGACCTTACACGTCGACAATTTAAGAGGCAAAAATACCCATCATCAGGCCGAAACGGTCTTTAAGGCCTTTGGTCGGGCGTTGCGAATGGCGTTAACCGCGGACGACCGTATGGCCGGTATTATGCCTTCAACCAAAGGCACGCTGTAAGCAACTTTGATTTTAATTTCAATTGTTCTTCCAAGGCCGCGATAACTATTTGTGATCTTACTCTCGGTATTGCCATGATGGGAAGAACTTTACCTAAGGTTATTCTATGTCTAAATCCACGGTTGCTGTCATTGACTATGGCATGGGAAATTTGCACTCCGTAGCCAGTGCGCTTGAGCATGTTAGCGACAATGTTGATGTATTCGTAACGGGTGATGCCGATAAAATCCTGTCCGCTGACCGCGTAATTTTTCCCGGTGTTGGCGCTATTCGAGATTGTATGGCGGAGATTCGTCGGCTCGGTGTTGACGACATTGTCGCTGAAGCATCTAACACAAAACCGATGCTGGCAATTTGCGTCGGTTTACAAGCGTTAATGTCACGTAGTGAAGAAAGTGGTGGTGTCGACTGCTTGAATTTGTTTGAAGGCGAGGTGCAGTTTTTCGGCAGTCCTCTTGAAGATTCGTCGGGCAGTCGATTGAAAGTCCCGCATATGGGTTGGAGCCAGTTGCACCAGACAATCGAACATCCTCTGTGGCATAACATCGATCAGGATGCGCGCTTCTATTTTGTGCATAGTTACTTTGTGCACGCGAAAGATCAAGCCTTGGTTGCCGCAACTGCAGATTACGGGGTAGAAATTCATGCTGCTCTGCACCGCGATAATGTTTTTGGTGTGCAGTTTCATCCAGAAAAAAGCAGTTTGGCTGGTTTGCAATTGTTATCCAATTTTTTAAGTTGGGATGGCCAAGATTAAGATCAACAATGACGCGTTTGCGTTTTTCCTCACTATGGTTTTTTGCTTATGTTAATTATTCCCGCAATAGATTTAAAAGACGGCGCTTGCGTACGTCTACGACAAGGTTTGATGGAAGATTCGACTGTTTACGGTGATGATCCGGTCGAAATGGCGAAACGCTGGGTAGACGGTGGTACCCGTCGATTACATTTGGTTGATTTGAATGGCGCTTTCGATGGCAAACCCGTGAACGGTGACGCCGTGACTGCAATTGCAAAATCCTACCCAGATTTACCGATTCAAATTGGTGGAGGTATTCGCGATTTGAAGACGATTGAACAATACATTAACGCCGGTGTCGATTATTTGATTATCGGAACTAAAGCGGTTAAAGAGCCTCAGTTTGTGGCGGAGGCCTGCAAAGAATTTCCGGGGCATATCATCGTCGGGCTAGACGCTAAGGATGGCTTGGTTGCAACCGACGGTTGGGCTGAGGTCTCCAGTATAAAAGCGGTTGAATTGGCTAAGCGCTTTGAACAAGATGGTGTTTCATCGATTGTTTATACCGATATTAGTCGCGATGGAATGATGCAAGGTGTCAATGTAGAACAAACTGTTGCGATGGCTCATGCTTCAACAATACCTGTTATCGCATCTGGAGGTATTACTAATATGGATGATATAAAAGCACTGCAAGCGGTCGCAGATACCGGCATTCTCGGTGCGATTACGGGACGGGCGATTTATGAAGGAACGTTGGATGTCGCAGAGGCACAAGCTTACTGTGATAGCTTCTGAGCGAGGAGGAACAATAGTATGGGCTTAGCAAAAAGGATTATTCCTTGTTTGGATGTCGACAATGGCCGCGTTGTTAAGGGCGTAAATTTCGTTGGTATTCGGGATGCCGGTGACCCTGTTGAGGTGGCCAAGCGTTATAACGAGCAGGGTGCTGACGAAATCACTTTTCTCGATATTACCGCTACCCATGAAGGGCGTGAAACTACTGTGCATACGGTAGAGAATATTGCTTCCGAGGTTTTTATTCCTCTCACTGTTGGCGGAGGCATTCGAACCGTTGACGATATTCGTACAATGTTGAATGCTGGCGCCGATAAAATAGGCATCAATTCTGCGGCTATTTTTAATCCTGATTTTGTTACAGAGGCGGCGGATCGATTTGGGTCGCAATGTATTGTTGTGTGTATTGATGCCAAGCAAGTGAGTCCGGATGGTGAGCCTTTGCGTTGGGAGATTTTTACTCATGGTGGAAGAAAATCAACGGGCATTGATGCGGTTGAGTGGGCAAAAAAAATGGTCTCCAATGGCGCGGGAGAAATCCTCTTGACGAGTATGGATCGTGATGGCACCAAAGATGGGTTCAATATTCCGCTAACGCGTTCGATAAGCGACGCGGTGTCAGTGCCAGTAATTGCCTCGGGGGGAGTCGGTAATCTCGAACATTTGGTGGACGGAATTATTGAGGGGCACGCCGATGCGGTGCTGGCGGCCAGTATTTTTCACTATGGCGAATATACTGTTCCCGAGGCTAAACGTTTCATGGCCGATCGTGGTATAGAGGTACGGCTTTAACATCTAGGGCATCTTTCTATAGAGAGTTTTTAGTGCCCGGTCGTTTTTTCATTATTTCGATCAATTGGCTGCCACTGAATGGTCTCGCCGGATTACAGCACCTTCGACAAAGTGTTAATTTTTTGTAAGACCTCGAATTCTAGATGTCGCCTTGTTTGCGTTTTTTCCAACTGCAGCGGGCTTGATTCCCATGGCGAGTTGCAAACTGTTAGCTGCTAAGGAAAGATAAACTTTTTGGGTGACTGAATAATACTATGAATAAACGCTTAAAACGTGTGATGAAAAATTTCCGGGCTAGGGAGTTAGCGGAAAATTTTAGCGCTGCTGTTAGTTTGCGGGCAGGATATCAGTTCGCTAGCTATAGTTCTCGTTTGGTGAATTCTCGCCGACCTATGATTCAGTACTTTAAGCGGAAGGACGACGCTTCTATCGATTTTCGCAGATCAATGGCTGTTTTCTTACAAGGGCTAGCTGCGCTTTTTAGTCTTGTTTGGGGTTTTGAAGTCATAGCTTCAGAAAACTCAGGATGGGAAAATACCATTGAGAATATATCGTCAGGGATTGTTTCTATCCGCGTTGATAGTACGAGGGCATTTGATACGGAGTGGTATTCTTCATCTCAAGCGACAGGTTTTATTGTCGACGCCAAGCGCGGAATTATTTTGACCAATCGGCATGTGGTAACACCTGGGCCGGTGGTCGCAGAGGCGGTATTTATTAATCACGAGGAGGTTCGGCTGACCCCTATCTATCGAGATCCTGTTCATGATTTTGGGTTTTTTCGGTATAACCCCAAAGACTTGGCGTATCTTAAACCGACTGAATTGCGGCTTGTGCCTGGCGCTGCTGCCATCGGCCACGAAATTCGGGTTGTCGGTAATGATGCCGGCGAGAAATTGTCTATTCTAGCCGGAACACTAGCGCGTTTGGATCGAAAAGCGCCTTTTTACGGGATGGGCAAATACAATGACTTTAATACCTTTTATATCCAGGCGGCTTCTGGTACATCTGGAGGTTCTTCGGGCGCACCAGTAGTGTCTATCGATGGTGATGTCGTCGCGTTGAGCGCAGGGAGTAACAGCCGTGCTGCAAGTAGCTTTTTCTTACCCTTGGGCCGCATAAAACGCGCATTAACGCTTATTCAAAATGGAGAGCCGGTTACTCGCGGGACACTACAGACGATATTTGATTTTAAAACCTTTGATGAGCTGAGGCGCTTGGGATTAAGTAAAGAGTCTGAAAAGATCATGCGATCGATGGCCGGTGGTCATAATGGTACATTGACCGTTAAGGAAGTTATTCAGGGTTCTCCTGCTGCGGGTAAGATAGAGCCCGGAGATATATTGTTAAAGGTAAATGGCGAGAGTGTTTTTGAATTTGATTCTCTCGCGACAATTTTGGATTCTCAAATAGGCACTAGTGTCGGGTTGGAGCTTGAGCGGCGGGGGAGTAAAGTCCTGGTCGATGTCGCTGTGACGGATTTGCATGCTATAACGCCGGATGAATTTCTCGAGTTTGGCGGTGCGGTAGTAAACAATTTGTCCTACCAACAAGCGCTCAATTTTAATTTACCCATTGAGGGTGTGTATGTCGCGAGTCCGGGCTACACGCTGGGTAAGCGATCTATTCCTTTTGGCAGTATTCTCTCGGAGGTTGGCGGGAAGCCGGTCAGTAATATAAGTGAGTTGAGGCAGCAGCTGGCGCTCCTTGCTGATAATGATCGAACAACTGTACGTTATAGCCGGTACGAGGATCGCCGGAACAGCATATTGACGTCAATAAAAATGGACCGCAAGTGGTTTCCCGCAAGGCATTGCAAGCGCAATGATATTATGGGTTTATGGCCTTGTGAAGCTCTTGAGCCCGGGCCCGCAAAATCAATTCCAGTGTCAGGCAGCACCCACTTCAACAGAAATGGCAGCAAGCTTGTTAATACTGTTGCACCGTCCTTGGTTCATGTCAGTTTTGATTTGCCGTTTCCTGTTTCGGGGCTCAGCGGTTATCGAAGTTTCAGCGGTACCGGCGTTATTGTCGATAAAAAGCGCGGTTGGGTTGTGGTCGACCGCAATACGGTGCCGGTGGCAATGGGTGACGTAAATATAACCTTTGCCGGTTCACTGCAAGTGCAGGGTAAAGTGGAGTTTTTACATCCGTTGCATAATCTCGCTCTGGTTTCCTACGATCCGGTTTTGATCGGTGATACCCCAGTAAAGACTGTGAAGTTTGATACCAAACCACTTAAGTCGGGCGATGATGTTGCTGTAGTTGGAATAAAGGCCGATTACCAGGTTGCGGTTGAGCCGAGCACCGTGTCGTCAATTGATTCCCTGGTTTTGCCTTTATCGAGAACGATGATGTTTCGAGATTCAAATATTGAGACCATTTCACTCGTGAATGCCACTAACAAATTTGACGGAGTATTAGTCAACAAAAAGGGACGCGTGGCTGCGTTCTGGTCTAGTTTTGCCTTTGATGATGCGGGGGGTAAAAAAAGCCAGCTAGTGCGTGGAGTGAGCAGTGAGCTGGTCAAAGAGTTTGTTGAAATTATGCGATTAAAGCGTCCGGTCTATTCTCTGGAAGTAGAAATGAACTATGTGCCCTTGTTTTATGCCAAAGAGTTAGGGCTGGATGAGGAGTGGCAGCATAAGCTGGAAAAACAGGATCCAGTCAATCGGCGGACCTTGATTGTCCGCCGCATGGTTGCAGGTACACCTGCCGCAAAGTTACTTCGAAATGGCGATCTGATCTTGGCTGTTGAAGGTGCGATTATTACGAATTTTAGGGAGTTGGAGCGGTCGGTGCAACAGCCTAAAGTGCAATTAACAATTTGGCGTGGCGGGAAAGTCGTGGATTTGGACGTTGAGGTGACTGTATTGGACGGGAGAGGCATAGATCGTGCTATTTCCTGGGCGGGTGCGTTGCTTCAAAACCCGCATCATGCTTTGGCTGCACAACGCGGCATTGATCCCGGGGGCGTCTTTGTGTCCCATTATTCACCCGGTTCGCCTGCATCCCGTTATGGTTTGCAAGTGGGGCGCAGAATCGTTGAAGTGGATGGTGTGCCGACCCCCGACTTGCAGCATTTCATAAAATTAGTTTCAGGCCGTAAAGAGCAGGCCTCTGTTCGGTTAAAGACGATTAATTGGGACCGATCTGTCGAAATAATTACGCTAAAGTTGGATAGGCAGTATTGGCCTGCGTCGGAGCTGCGTCGGTCAGATACAGGATGGCGGCGATTTAGTCTCGAGTGATTCGCGATATTTGCTAATGTGCTGTGGGTCGGAGGATTAAGCTGGTTTGGTAGGTGATTTTTTTTCGGACTTCGGTCGAGAGGTTTTGGTTTGCAGTAATGTAATTTATTACGCGGGACAATCTATCGCTGGTGCTGGAGGCAAGTGTCTTATGTTCTCAAAATCCCTGCGACAAAAGGTCGGGTTGCTTTATAAGCTGCAGGGTAGAGCGTAGCCACAAAGACAATTTTCAAAGTAGTGTTACGGGGAAAGAAAAGATCGCTCGTTGTATGTTGGCGGTCAGCTAGGCTGTGAGCTAAAGCAAGATTTAATGAGTTAAAACCGCGTACAGTCTCGACAGTGTTTTTGGTTCTGCAAGAGACATGAATTCTATGAAATCACCGAGCCCCTTTTGAGCCTCGTCTTTGTCTTCGAAAGGGCCAATCGGAGAGCCTTCGCGGGTGGAGAAAAACCACTGTCCCTGAGCGTTGAAAAATCTATCGGTGCGCATAGGAGCCGGTCGGTGAGTTTCGCCTACTCTGTTACTGCTCATAATTAGGGTCCAGCGATTGCTCATCAAGGTTATCCATTAGTTTAGCGCGATTTAAAAACTTTTAAAGGACTTTCTCATATGCTTTGCGGATATTTTCCCAGAAAATAGAGGGCGTCATTTTTTTGTCGTAACTTAGAGTATTTGGTGACAGTATTGAGGCTATTTTTGCTATTTTTGCTATTTGATTGCTATGGTATGCGCTTGGGGTGCTAATGCATTTGATATTAGGCTCAATTGAAAACCTCGATCAGCCAGTGTCGGTAATGCATTAGTAAGAAAAGCGATTGTTTCGGGATGGGGATGGCCTATGGCTACCGCGAGACCCTGACTTCTTGCAAGTTGAAGCAGTTTTTCGAATTGGACAGAGATGGCCCGCCTATCCCGAGTATTGTCTAAAAAAATGTCTCTTTTTAATGTTGGGAGATAATTATCCCGAGCCATTAATTCGGCAACTGTTAGTGGGCTCGTGCGACTGTCGACAAAATACAGATCCTGCTGTTTTAGTTCTCTTGCAAGCCAGGTCATGGGTTCCCGTAGTTGAGTTAACAGGCTACCCATGTGATTGTTGAGGCCCTTCACATGGGGAATTGATACCAGGTTTCTTCGCAGTGTTTCGAGAAATTCTTGTCGGTTCATGATAGGTGTTAGCGCGCCAGGCCCTAGTGGCTTGCTGCTCAAATTACTCATCGGAGCGTGTAATAGTATTTCTTTCCCCAGGGTGTAAGCTTTGTTCGCTAGTTCTGCAGAGTTGGGGCTATGGGGCAAGAAAGCGTAATTTATCGCACCCGGCAGAGCGAGTGCTTGTTCACCCAAAAATAAGTTGTTTCCCATGTCATCGAGGATGAGAACTATTCTTGGGGTTGCCGATTCTGTTGCGCCGATGCTCTGGGCGAATAGAGGCGTACGAGTAAGCTGAGCCACAATAAGCGTGAAAATCAGCAGAAGTTGCTTAAATAGGTGCATGCTCATTAGGTATCTTGTTATTACTTTAACAGATGGCTAGGGAAGTCTTTGACAGCCTGTGACTTTGAGAAACAGTGTCGTCATCTGTGGCTACAAAGTGTTAGTTTCTGGTTCGGATTCTGTTTTCGCATCTTCAGGAGTTCTCTGAAAAGTCGAATTTAAACTGAGTATATGTAGCCCCTTTAACAGATTCAGTGCTTCGTATAGCTGATTGTCTCGATTAAAAAGGTCTGCTTTCTCTTTCGCTTCGCGTTTTTTACTGCCATTTTCAGAGCCGTTACTACTGCTTAGGTGGCCTTGTAGATCAGCTTCGGTAATTCTTTCCCTGCCCGGTAATGCTTCGATTTTTGCGCGATCTACGGTTATGTCCGGAACAATGCCCAGCGCCTGAATCGATCGACCTTTCGGCGTGTAATAGCGAGCCGTCGTCAGCTTTATTGCATGTTTTTCAGACAGTGGTACAACTGTTTGCACAGAACCTTTGCCAAAGCTGTCGGTTCCCATAATAACGGCACGATGATGATCTTGAAGCGCCCCCGCAACGATCTCCGATGCCGAAGCTGAGCCGCCGTTTATTAGCACGACAATGGGTGTGCCGTTGCTGAGATCACCCGGAGAGGCAGAATATTCGAAGTGGGAAGTATCCAGTCGGCCCTCGGTATAAACGACCATTCCATCCTCGAGAATGGTATCGACTATCTCGACTGAGGATTGCAAAATCCCGCCCGGATTGTTTCTTAAATCGATAACGAGGCCTTTTAGAGTTTTGTCGCTCTGTTGTAATTTTACTAGCTCTTTGCGAAATTCATTGGCCGTCTTTTCCTGAAACTGCGCTATGCGAATGTAGCCGTATCCGGGCTCGAGCGTCTTGCTTCGCACGCTGACTACTCTTATAGTATCGCGGACAACGGTGATTTCGATCGGTTGTCTTACGCCCTCTCTTACCAGTGTTACATCAATGTCACTGCCGCGTTTTCCACGCATCGTATTTACGGCTTGATTGAGTGACATGCCCTTAACAGCTTTGCCGTCGAGCTTAATGATTAAGTCTCCACTTTCTATACCTGCCTTATCTGCGGGGGTATCGTCGATGGGGGTAATGACTTTAATAAAGCCATTTTCCATTCCCACTTCCAGGCCCAGGCCGCCAAATTCACCGGTGCTGCTCACTTGTAGATCATTGTAGGATTTTTTATCGAGGTAGCTGGAGTGTGGGTCTAGGCCGTTCAACATTCCGCGGATGGCGTTTTCAAGGAGAGTTTTGTCGTCAACTTCTTCAACATAGCTTAATCTAATGTGATTAAAAACGTCGGCAAAGGCGCGAAGTTCATCAAGCGGCAGTTTAGTCTCAGTCGTCTGCTCGGTATTTTCGGTGTCTGCGGTATCTTGGGCAATGGCAGGCACGGCAAAAATCAGACTGCCTGCCCACAGTAGTGATAGTAGTTGTTTGTTCATGCTGCCCTTACCTCAGTGCCTGTTGATTGTGGCGCGCTATTTTGTTTCTGGATTTATTGTACATTTCATTATTGTACATCGCATTGCTGCTCGGTGTTAGTTGCTCGCATTTTCTTGTGAAGGATTATATGGAACTATCTTCGGCGAATATAACTGCTGGATCGCTTGTCGAACAGTTGCGGTAATACCATCAATTTGAGTTAGGCCCGTTTGCACCATTTACTCGGGTTTGTAGGTTGGCCGTTATGACGAATTTCAAAATATAAACTGGCATTTGTTTGACCGCCACTATTGCCGACAGTTGCAATTATTTCCCCCGCGTCGACCCAGTCACCCGTTTCCCTAAAGATGCTCTGATTATGCGCATAGAGGCTCATATAACCATTGCCGTGGTCGACAATGATCAGTAACCCGGACCCTTTAAACCAATCGGCAAAAACGACGCGCCCGTGGTGAATGGACTGTACTTCGCTGCCTTCCTTTGCCTGAATCTTCACTCCCTGCCAGCGGAGACTGCCGCCACCGCGCTGACTTCCAAACCGATGGCTGACTTTGCCTTTAACAGGCCACTCAAGTTTTCCTCTAAAATTTGTAAAAGGTTGGTAGTTAGTCGGAATTTTGAGATTCGCTAAGCTTTCTTCGACTGCCTTCAGGAGGCGCTCGAGTTCCAGTCGGTCTTTATTGGTTTGAAGCAGTCGTTGATCGCTATTGCGAATAGAAGTGTTAATTTGCGTAAGGCTCGTTTTTCTGGCTTTCTTGTTAGCCAAAAGGCTTGCATATTCCTGTTCTAACTGAAGTTTTATTCTCGATAGATTGATGGTTCGCAGTTGGATTTTTGGTTCTAATTGATTGAGCTCGGTAATAATATTGAGGTAGCCTTCAATTTGTTCATTCCTAGCTTGATTGAAATAATCGGAGTAGGTCAGGGCGCGGGTGATTTTGTCGGGTTGTTCCTGATTGAGGAGTACCTTTATTTTTTTTTGTCGCCCCATCTGGTAAGCAGTAACGACTTGTTGCGCAATAAACTGCTGTTGCTTTTGTTTCTCGCGATTTAGCTGATTTCGTTGGCTCTGCAGTTGTTTTAGCTCTGCCTGCTCTTGTTTTAGCTCCTGTAAGGTTTTCCTTGTTTTTTTCTGAATGACGCCAATTTCCGTTTCTGCTTGGCGTAAATCTGATTGAAGCTGGGATCGCTCACCTTTGAATTGCCTTAGGAGCTTTTTAAGCTTTTCCGACTCCAGATTCAGCTGTTTGAGCTGTTGTCGTTGTTCCTGTTCCTCATCCGCATAGACGGGCCATAAAAAGGAGAGAAGCACAAATGCGCCAATTAAAAACCTTATCGTTTTTGTCGCTAATCTATGTTTCATGGCTGCGTGGCTCGCGGCCGATTCTAGCCATATGAGTTCTCAGAGCTTCCATCAGATTATGCGTGGAGCTTAACAAGAGGTCGGCCCGTCATATCTTCGGGTTGTTCCAGCCCCATAAGCTTAAGCATCGTGGGTGCAACGTCGGCGAGTTTCCCTGTTTCTTCCTGCATTGATAGTGATTTATTGCCGACATATACCAGGGGCACGAGTTCAGTTGTATGCTGAGTGTGAACTTGACCAGATTCGTAATCGACCATTTGCTCACAATTGCCGTGGTCGGCAGTAATTAGGCAGTCTCCATCAGCTGACAGTACCGCTTCTGAAACCCTTTCTAAGCAACTGTCTAGAGCTTCCACCGCTTTTATTGCGGCCTCATAATTGCCTGTGTGGCCGACCATATCACCATTTGCATAGTTGCAGATTATGGCGTCGTATTTGTTGCTCTTGATCGCTTCTACCAACTGGTTGGTGACTTCAATAGCGCTCATTTCCGGTTTTAAATCGTACGTGGCAACATCGGGAGAGGGAATCAAAGCGCGACTTTCACCGTCATAAAGCTGTTCGCGGCCGCCGCTAAAGAAAAAAGTGACGTGGGCATACTTTTCCGTCTCCGCAATGCGCAGCTGAGTTTTCCCTAAATTCTCCATTAATTCACCGAAGCTATTGCTAAGTTTTACCGGAGAAAAGGCACTTGTGGTGTTGATGTTGGTGGCGTATTCAGTTGCACTGACAAAATGTCCAAGATTCGGTATGGCCTTCCTATCAAACTCATTGAAATCAGTGTCGACAAACGCTCGGGAAAGTTCCCGTGCCCGATCGGCGCGAAAATTCATGAATATGACAGAGTCATTGTCACTGATAGTCACTTTTTCCTGGTCGTCAGCCTGTATTGCGCTGGCACTGACAAATTCGTCGTCTTCATCACGAAGATAGGCTGCTTCCAGTGCCTCGATGGAATTTGCATAACGGTAGTCGGCGGTACTCTCCGTCAATAGGTGGTAGGCCTTCTCAACGCGATCCCAGCGGTTGTCTCTGTCCATCGCAAAATAACGACCAATGATGGAGGCAATACGACCACATTGCTGTTCTGACAATTTCTTTTGAAGTTTTATCAGTGAGTTTTTGGCGCTGCGCGGCGGCGTGTCACGACCATCGAGAAATGCATGTACATAGACCTGTTTAGCCCCACGTTGCGCAGCCAGGTCAATCATCGCGAGAATGTGATCTTCGTGGCTGTGGACGCCACCCGGCGATAGCAGGCCGAGTAAATGAACGGCACTCCCTTTTTTTACGGCACTGTCAATTGCATCGATATAGGCTTTGTTGGAGAAAAACTCACCAGTTTCTATGGCTTTATCAATGCGGCTAATACTTTGATAGACAATACGACCAGCACCGAGGCTCATATGTCCAACTTCTGAATTACCCATTTGACCTGTCGGCAGACCAACGCTTTCGCCGGAGCTTGAAATGAGCGTTTTCGGCGCCCTGTCCCAAAGTCTATCCCAGGTCGGTGTTTTAGCATTAGCTATGGCGTTGTCTTTTGATTCTTCTCGGTGTCCCCAGCCATCAAGAATGAGTAGGACCGTGGGCGTTTTGATGGTGTTGGTATCCATAACGTTATCTTCTGTAACCATGTTTTTGCTGTATGTGGCGGGATTCTACCGGTTCATCACGCTGTTTACCATTTGCCATCGAGACTAGCGCCGGTTATTTGCGTAGATTTTCGATATTGGCGAGGCTTATGCTGTGATCGAGTCCAGAGCCCGTGTATACTTGCGCCCTTTGAATTTTCAAGCTTGTTGTTCAGACAGCTATATCGGGAATAGGGCTTCACCTAAATGACGTTATTTATTGAGTTTTTGTCGCAGCAGTGGATTTTAGCTTCGGCGCTTTTGGTCTGCCTGACTCTATTGATGCAATATGAATCACGCAAGGGCGGCCCTCAACTTTCGCCACAGGAATTGATCAACAAGGTGAACCATCAACAAGCTGTTGTAATAGATTTGAGAGAAAAAGCAGAATTTGATGCGGGACATGTTGTAGACGCCATCAATATCCCTAGCGCTAAACTCGCCGCGAGGATGTCCGAGCTTGATTCCCATCGCGATAAGCCGGTGGTGTTGGTGTGCAAAATGGGGCAGCATTCCGGTGCCGCTGGAAAAACATTAAGTGCTAATGGTTTTGATGATGTATACCGTCTTAAGGGTGGCATGACAGAGTGGCAAGCTTCGCAATTGCCAGTTGTTCGTAAATAGGGTTTGAGAGAAGTTAATATGGTTGATGTCCATCTATACACAACACCTACCTGTTATTTTTGTATGCAGGCGAAGCAGCTATTAAGTGCCAAAGGCATTAATTTTCGGGAGTCATCTATTGCGACGGACCCTGCGTTGCGAACTGAAATGATGAATCTAAGTGGCCGCCGGACCGTTCCGCAAATATGGATTGGAGACCAACACATTGGCGGCTGTGACGACTTAATGGCAATGGAAAACTCAGGTCAGCTCAATATCTTGCTGGAAGAACAGAATAATTGCTTAGAAGCTTAAGCTCAAATTGAACAATTACAGGTAATATCCGAGGAAATAAAATGGCTGAGAATGAGCAGGCTGTACAACAACAGTTTGGTGTACAGAGACTTTTTATAAAAGATTTGTCTTTCGAGGCTCCACAAGGAGTCGCTGTATTCGGTAGCCAGTGGCAACCGCAGGTTAATGTTGATCTGAATAGTAAAACTCAAAAAATATCGGATGAGTCTTACGAGGTCGTATTAACCGTGACAATTACGGCTAAAAATAACGAAGAAACGGCGTTTTTGGTTGAGGTACAGCAAGCTGGACTCTTTCATATTGTAGGAATTGAGGGCGAAGCTTTAAGTCGGGCATTAGGCGTGGTCGCACCTAACTTGTTGTTTCCTTACCTTCGCGAAGCGATCGATAACGTGGTTGTTAAGGGTGGTTTTCCGGCGGTTGGATTGCAGCCTGTGAACTTTGAGGCTCTATATTTACAGTCTCAGCAAAAGGCCGCAGGCGAAGCGAGCGCCCACTAACATCTTGTTTTTGGCTTGTTTGATCCGACTTGCAGGTGACGCCAATCGTGGTCCTCACCTGCAGTTAAGATGAATTTTTGCGCCCCTGATCCGAGGAAAGTACTCCTAAACTCCTTGTATTAACGCCCCTCATCTCAGCCACGGGTCCTTAAAATAAAGTGCTATCCCTGCCCCCTAAAATCCAATTGACGCCAGGCTTCGTATACAAAGATGGCGGCACTATTGGACAAGTTTAGGCTTCTGCTGTGTGCTTGCATGGGTAATCTCAGTAAGTTTTCCTCCGGGAGTTTATCCAGAACGTCGGCGGGAAGACCTCGGGTTTCAGGCCCAAATAGTAGCGCTGCTCCTTCCTGATAGACAGCGTCGGTATGTTTTTTGGATCCCTTGGTGGTAGCCGCATAGACGATTTTCGGTCGGATTTTTTCGAGAAAATGGTCGAGAGATGGATGGACTTGTACTGCCGCCCATTCTTGATAATCGAGGCCGGCTCGACGCAGCTTCTTGTCGTCCATTTCGAAGCCTAGGGGTTCAATTAAATGCAGGAAAAAGCCTGTGTTTGCGCATAGACGAATAATATTGCCGGTGTTAGGTGGGATTTCAGGTTCGTAGAGTACAATGTTTAACATCTTAATCCTTTGGATGGCGATAAATGGATAGCGTTAAATTAGAACTTTTCTGATTTAATTCTATATAGATGGTGTATCGACATTTGAGTCTATATTCGCCATCGAGCGGCGTTGATATCTTCTTATTTTACTCCAAATTTCGACGTCGAAAAGCATCGAAAATAATAAAATTGCTATTCTATTGAAAGAAGTACAATCGTAGTATGAGTAGTGGTCAAGCTAGCACAGGATCGAATTTCTCGAGCTATTTAGCAAAGATCGTGAGTTTAGGCGGGAATTTAAACTAATATCCAAAAAATAGACTATTATTTACTAATAAAAGCAAATACTTACATGCTTAAGCTAAAAATCACTTGAGGTGTAAGAGGAATGGTCGTGTTATGCTTAAATACGGCAGAACAATGCACAATTGTGGAGAATTATTAACCAGTGGCTATTTCGATTCCGTGGTTAAACAGAAAGTCGTCGACTACGGGTCGGATTGGCATTGCTGTCGGTCCCGATGGCCTGTCAATCGCCTGTGTGGATGCAAAGCAAAAATTAACGTTTTGTCGCTTGTATGACGAATTAAGCGATAGTACTCAGCTACTCGGCGATCTAGTTGCCGAACACGAATGGAAAGGCATGCCGTGTACTGTTGTCCTTCATCCCGTCTATTATCAATTGTTATTAACAGAGCGGCCGCCGGTCGAAGACGAAGAGTTAAGCTCGGCGGTACGCTGGAAAGTCAAAGAGCTGCTCGACTTTCCGATTGAAGAGGCTGCGATAGATACCTTTTCGCTCCCTGAAGACGCCTATCGAGGTCGCCAGAAAATGCTTTACGCCGCCGCTTTGCGTAAAACTACGTTACAAGACTTGGTTTCTCCCGTCGAGGCGGCAGGATTAGAAGTGGACTGTATTGAAGTTTCTGAACTTGCTCTACATAACCTGTCATCACGTATCACATCCGATAGGGGGTGTACGGCGATCGTCCAGTTTCACGCTGGAGAAGGGTTTATAAATCTTGTCGAAAGCGGTGCAATTTATCTTTCTCGTCGACTCGATATAGGTTTGGATAAATTCAAGCCCTCCGGTGACAATACTACTTTTTTTGACACTTTGTTTTTGGAGATTCAGCGCTCGCTCGATTTTTACGAAAGTCAGCTCGGCAAGGGGATTGTCACTTACCTGTATTACTCACCTGGCTTGCCTTCGACCGAGGCAATAGGTCGTTTTCTATCGGCGCAGTTAGCCGTGACAGTAGAGCCGCTCTCGTTGTCGGCTGTTAATGTGGACAGCGATATACCACTTGATGACGAACAAGTATTGCGCTGTGTAACTGCTATCGGTGCAGCGTTACAGCCTAAAAAAGTGCTGGAGGTCGCTAATGCAGCACATTAATCTTGTTTCGCAATTAGGGCGAACTGTTAGGCCACAGTTTGCTGCTTTGCATCAGTTTTGGCTGTTGGTTTTCGTCATTGCATTGATGTTGTGTCTTAGTGCCGTTACTTGGTTTGGGAATCGCTCAGCTGCGGAAGAACTGAGTATTCTTAAAGCGCAGGATCAGGAATCAGCGGCGCAATTAGCGCTGTTAAGCGCCAAGATTGTCAGGCTTCAAAAAGACAGTGATTTAAAAAGCCAGATAGAAATACTGCAAGAAGACATTGTATTTCGTCGCCAATTACTCGCCAGTGTTGATCCGAAAGAAGATATCGCGAGAAACTTTTCGGAACACTTAACCGGGCTCGCAAGGCAACATGTCGATGGCATGTGGTTTACGACAATTCAATTGCAAAAGGGCGGTCATCAATTGGCATTGCTGGGTCGTACTCAGCACGCAGAACTAGTTCCCCGGTATTTACAGCGGTTGCGAGCCGAAAAAATATTCTCTGGACACAACTTTAAAGTGTTTCGAATGGTGGTCCCGGAGGACCGCACAGACTTACTGGACTTCGAGTTACGTGCTGGAGATATGGTGATGTCTGATGAATGAAAAACTCCTGGAATGGCAACAAAAAATCGATGGCTTGCAGATACGAGAGCGTCTATTAATTGGCTTGTGCTTATTGGTTCTCGTTATTGTCTTTTTACAGGCCCTCTTTATCGACCCGCTGTTAGCAAAACAAACATTATTTAAAAAAGAAAAAAGTCGCTTAACTCTGCAAATTTCGCAGCAAAGTAATGAACAGCAGCTACTTACCGCAGAACTGACTGCTGGGGTGAATCGCAACAAAGAAAAGCGTCACAAGCAGTTACAGCGAGAATTAGACGATTTGAATCAACACATCGAAAAAACGGTGTTGGGGCTAATACCTCCGCGTTTGATGCCGGAAGTTCTCGAAAGAGTGTTGGTGCAAAATAAAGGGCTGAAGCTGTTGGGTGTCGAAAACAAACCGGTAGTTTCGATAATACAAGAAAGGGTTGACGCCGCTACGTCTGAGGCTGGAAGTCATGCTGAAGTGAGTGAGAAAGCTGTGCTGGACCGACAGGGGCTGTACCGGCATTCCTTTATTTTGCGGTTGCAGGGCAACTATATGGACGCGATTGGGTATTTCGAGAGTTTAGGAAAGCTGCCCTGGCAATTTTATTGGGATGATCTGAAATATGAGGTCGACGAATATCCTAGTGCAATAATTACTCTTGAGGTGCATACCATCAGTATGTCCGAGGAGTTGCTGGGTGTTTAGAATCGCTCTATTGTTGGCATTCATGGCAGTGGTTGGTATTGGGTTCGCCGATGCTTTGCAAGATCCTACGAAGCCTTCGAATTTTAGAAAAGTTGAAAGTGCCGCAAGTACCTTTCAGCTTGAGAGTATTCTCATTAGTGGCTATCGGCGGGTTGCCGTAATCAATGGTGTTGCCGTTGCAGAAGGCGAAACAATTAGCGGAGCTAAAGTGGTTGCGATAGAAAAAGGCAGTGTTCGTATCTTCAGTAACGGCAGTGTACTTAAATTGATATTAAACAGTGTTTCGATTAGGCAGGAAAAATAATGCAATTTCGGCGGATGTTAGTGCTTGGTTTCTCTCTTTTTTTTATAGCATCATGTGCGTGGACTCCGCAAGAAACCCGAGATAATTCCGGAATTGATGCAATACAAGAAGAGTTGTCGGCGGTTACTGACAAGGTAAGTGTTCCCGTATTTCCACCCAAAGAAGTTGAAGACGCTTTATCGCCTTCCATTATGGCAGATGTTCTACGCACTGAGGACGAGCTAGAGCGGTTTGATGTGGCTGTGGAGAACATATCGGCTAATAGTTTTTTTATGGGGCTTGTGAAAGGAACGAACTTTAACATGGTTGTCCACCCGGACGTTGATGGAACAATCAGTCTTGAGTTAAATGATGTCACTATTACTGATGTTATGGATATCGTCCACGATGTGTTTGGTTATCCTTTTAAGCAGCGGGGAAATTTGTTTCAGGTCTACCCTGGCGGATTGCGCTCGGAAGTTTTTCAGATCGATTACCTCAGTCTGAAAAGGCAGGGCATATCTGAAACTCAAGTAACTAATGGTCAGGTAACCAGTTCCGGTAATTCCAATTCAGGGAGCTCGCGAAACTCCAGCAGTAATAATAACAGCAATAGTAATAGCAATAGTGGCAGTTCCAGTTCTCAAGGGACCGTTGGCGCTCAGATTCGAACCGAAACTGAGTCAGATTTTTGGGGGGAGCTGCAAAAAACACTAACCGTATTAATTGGCGAGGGAGAAGATAAGCGTGTGATCGTTACTCCTCAAGCCGGTATTATTGTTGTGCGCGCGCTGTCAGAAGAAATAAATGTCGTTAGAGAATTTTTGCGAAAAGCAGAGCTGATTATGCGTCGTCAGGTAGTTCTTGAAGCCAAAATTTTAGAAGTACAGTTGAGTGATGGTTATCAAACTGGAATAGATTGGTCTGCAGTGGCTAATCTCAATGGCAATGCACTGAATTTCGGTGTGTCGGGGACGTCACCGGTTAGTCCAAATGCTTTGGGCGGGACCTTTAGTGGTGTGTTAGACACCGATGATTTTTTTGGTGTCATAGAGTTATTGTCTACTCAGGGTAGTGTGCAGGTTCTTTCCAGCCCTAGAATTTCTACCGTCAATAACCAAAAGGCTGTAATTAAGGTGGGTCAAGACGAGTTTTTTGTCACAGATATATCTAACACAACAACGTCGACAACGGGTTCGACAACCAATAGCCCTGAAGTTGAGTTGACGCCCTTCTTTTCCGGTATTGCCTTGGATGTGACTCCACAGATAAGCGAGCTTGGCGAAATCATCTTACATGTTCATCCTTCAATCAGTGAGGTTGAAGATCAGACGAAAACGATAACCTTGGGAGATCAAGTTGTCGATCTGCCTTTGGCTTTAAGTACTATCCGAGAAACTGATAGCGTGGTTTATGCACGTAGTGGTCAAGTGATCGTGCTGGGTGGTCTAATGCAGAATAAGTCGACCGACAATAATGCCGGAACGCCGGTGCTGGGGAATATGCCAGTCATCGGACATTTGTTTAGTCAACAACGAAATTCGACCGTAAAAAATGAACTTGTGATTCTACTAAAGCCAACGATCATGGGGCCGGATGGTTTGCCGGAAAATATCCGCCGGTCAAAAAAACGCTTTGAGCAGTTTCGCCGGGAGTTGGGTGGTAAACGCGAAGGCGCTGCAGGGTCTGGTAGTAATCAGTTTAAAAGTCATGAGTAAAAATCGGATTAGCTCTTATGTATAAAGAGCATTTTGGCTTAAAGGAACAGCCATTTGGCTTGACGCCAAATACGCAATTTTTCTTGAACGCGCAAGGGCACAGAGAAGCTTTAAATATGCTTCAGGTTGCTCTTGCTAATGGCGAGGGTTTTATAAAGATTGTTGGAGAAGTTGGCACGGGAAAAACAATGCTGTGTCGAAAGCTTCTGAACGTTCTCGATGAAAACTATTACACGGCCTATATCCCGAATCCCCTATTGACTCCCGCTTCATTGTACCGGGCTGTCGCTGAAGAGCTCGGTATAAAATGTAAGACGCGGGACGGAATTCGCGAATTTCAGGATGCTATTAATCAACGACTCATTGAGTTAGTGGGAGATGGAAAAAAAGTTGTATTGGTGATAGATGAAGCACAAGCGATGCCGGAAAAAACATTGGAGGCTCTGCGTTTGATCTCTAATCTGGAAACAGAAACCAGTAAATTAATACATATTGTATTGTTTGGCCAGCCGGAACTCGATCGACTCCTAAATCAAAACAGCTTGCGCCAATTGCGTCAACGTATTAGTTTTTCCTACTCTATACCACCTTTAGGGCGTGAGGGTACGCGCGATTATATTAATCACCGAATAACTAAAGCCGGCTATAATGGCAGCCAGTTATTCAGCGACAATACTCTAGAATTAGTGCATACGGTCAGTCGCGGTGTTCCGCGACTTATTAATATTTTGAGTCATAAGGCTATGATGTGTGCGTTCGGAAAAGGTGCACAACAAATCGAGCACGCGCATATGGTTTCAGCAATTAATGATACCGACGGTATCGATATGCCCAAATGGACTCAAAAAAATGGCCGCTTGGCATTGCTGCTTTGTACGGCCGGATTTCTATCGTTCATAATCTCAATTGTCTTTTATCGGAGTTTTTCGTGAGCCTGGTAAACGATATGTTGAATGATCTAGACGAGAGGCGTAGTAAGCAAACGGACAGCTCAGCAAGTTTAAAATGGTTAACAGGTCGCGCTCCTATAAAGTCTGAAAAAAAATACATGCCATTGATTGCGATATTTTTTATCCTACTATTGGCGGTCATCGGCTTTTATATTTGGGAGTACCAATTAAATTCTAGCAGTGGTGCCGCTGACAAATTACTTGATAAAACATCGTATTTACCGGACGACAACAGATCAAGTGATTCAAGTAGTTTAACTAAAACTTTGTCGGCAATGCGCGTAGATGTGCCCGTGCGGGCGGCACCAGTTCCCGGTCAATTGATAAAACATGAAAAACCGAGATCGAATGATATCACGGAAGATGAGGAGAGAGAGGTTGCGGCCAAGATTGTGGGAAAGAGTGAGAGAAAGAGTGAAATCGTAAAAAATAGAGAAAACGTTAGTGATATACAATCGGAATCAAAGATTGAGAAGATCGATCGCGATAACATGGTTGCTCCATCTGTCGCTCCTCCTCTCAAAAAAAATGAACCGATCAAGAAAGCGCAAGCTATCGATGCTCGATTTGTAAAAACCTCAAGACCCCTAACTCCTGAACAGTTAGATCGAAAAGCAGCAAAAAAGGCTAGTTCTCTATTAAAAACTAACGATTTACATGCGGCAGAAAAAACACTGGAAAAGTTTATGGAAGACCATCCTGCTGCGCTCAACTCTGGCCAACTGTTAGCTTCAATCTGGTTGAGTCAGAAAAAATTTCTCGCAGCTGGGGAGTTAATTGATACGCTTCGGTCTGGCAGGCCACGGCATGCCGGTTTGCTGGTCTCTTATGCACGATTATTATTGCTGACGGAGCGGGGTAAGGATGCGGTTAAACTGCTATTATCTGAGAGACCACAGTTTGAATCCCATTTAGCTTACTATGAATTGCTGGCGCTCGCTGCGCGCCAAGACCAACAGTATCAGCTGTCTGAACAAACCTACCGGGCTCTTGTTTCAGCCGATGCCGGTCGAGGAGATTGGTGGTTTGGATTAGCGATTGCGCTTGATGCACAAGGGTTGCAAAATAAAGCGAGCCGGGCTTTTCTGAGTGCCTTGAAATTAAACGATCTAAGTGCCGGTCTTGCCGATTATGCGCGGCAGCGCTTGTTGGCCAGTTCAGGAAATGATGGATAACAAATAGTGTGGCTATGACTCAAGAAAGGAAAAAAATTCGCCTCGGTGATTTGCTGATTCAAAATGGACTGATTAGCGATGAACAATTAGGAGAGGCCCTATCTTCGCAGAAAGCGAGTGGGAAAAAACTTGGGCGGGCGCTCATTGATTTAGGTTTTGTTGACGAAGACCAAATGCTGAAGCTGTTGTCGCGGCAGCTTAATATTCCTTTTATCCACCTCAATAATTACGATTTTAATCCTGAAGTCACTCAAAAGTTACCTGAGAGTTATGCTCGCCGGTTTCGCGCAGTCGTACTGGCGGAAGAAAAGGATGTCCTGACCATCGGCATGGCAGATCCTACAGATATTTTTGGATTTGATGAGCTCTCCCGAATTCTTCATCAATCTCTGTCGCTGGCAGTGGTACGGGAATCTGAGCTTTTTCAAGCCCTGGATATGCTCTATAGGCGCACGAGTGAAATTGCGTCTTTTGCCGAAGAGTTAAGTGATGAATTAGGTGATCAAGCTGCTGATATCGATTTACTGGAATCGACCGGTGCTGAAGACGCTCCTGTTGTTAAACTCTTGCAATCAATATTTGAAGATGCAATTCAGGTGCGTGCGTCGGATATCCATATAGAGCCAGATGAAAAAGTCTTACGTATCCGCCAGCGTGTTGATGGCATATTGCAAGAACATGTCATGAACGAAAAGCGTATTGCAGCTGCCGTTGTTTTGCGCTTGAAACTGATGTCAGGATTAAATATTTCGGAAAAACGATTACCACAAGATGGCCGCTTTCATATTAGTATTAAGGGAAGACCCATTGATATCAGGATATCGACACTGCCGGCTCAACATGGAGAGTCGGTGGTAATGCGGTTACTCGATCAGAATGAAGGTGTTGCTGAGCTTGATAATGTTGGAATGCCTGCATCGATATTGCAGCGGTTTCGAACACAAATTCGTCGTCCCCACGGTTTGGTGCTAGTCACTGGCCCAACGGGTAGCGGTAAAACCACCACCTTGTATGGCGCTTTATCTGAGCTAAATAGTTCTGAGACAAAAATCATTACAGTAGAAGATCCGGTGGAATACACTTTGCCGAGGATCACACAAGTACAGGTGAATGAAAAAATAGCCTTTGATTTCGGCACAGTCCTGAGGTCTTGTTTGCGGCAAGATCCCGATATTTTGCTGGTAGGCGAAATTAGAGATCAGGAAACGGCCGAAATTGCGGTTCGAGCGTCTCTGACCGGGCATTTGGTGTTATCGACACTGCATACTAATGACGCCATCACAAGTGCTATGCGTTTAATCGATGTTGGCCTTGAAGGGTATTTGGTTGCCAGCGCGTTGAGAGGTGTCGTCGCTCAACGGCTGGTGCGTAGAATTTGCAGTAGTTGTAAGCAACCTTATCAGGCTGAGGCGCAAGAAAAAATATGGTTGCGCGCAATTAATAGTAATCAGGCAGAAGAAATTGATTTTTCTCGCGGTGCCGGTTGTTCTCATTGTAATAATACGGGTTATAGAGGCAGGATCGGGATCTTCGAATACTTGGAGATCGATAATGTGTTAGCCGATACTTTGCGTGCAGCTGATCCTATCGCATTTGGTGAAGCGGCCAGAAAGCAGGAGGGTTTTAGAACCCTAAGTCAATGCGCTTTGGATTATGCCGCCGAGGGAATTACTACGCTCGAAGAGGTATTTCGTATATCAGAACAATTATCGGAAGAACTGTTGGAGGCTGTCCCTCAAGATCCTACCTCCCGTGGTGTTGCTTCGACGGAGCCTCATGCTGCGTTAACACTCGAGAATAATTCACCTGAAGATGGGGGCTAATCGATGCCTCAGTATTTTTATAAAGGTCGAAATCAGGGCGGCAGCCTTGTCTCAGGTAATATTGAGGCTCTGTCGGCCGATAGCGTTGCTAGCCAATTGTTAAGTGGTAGCATTACGCCGATATCCATAAAAGAAACCGTCGAAAAAGAAGCGGTGCAGATGCCGGAGTTTTTTAAGCCAAAGATTAAGCTTGAAGAAATCACTATGCTTTGTCGGCAAATGTATAGTCTTACCCGTTCCGGTGTTGTATTAAATCGCGCCTTTCGCGGTTTGGCTGAATCTGTCAATAACCCACGCCTCTCGCGGGTGTTGTTGGATGTCGAGGTTAGCTTGAATTCGGGGGTTAATTTGGCGACGGCGCTGCGGCGGCACAGCGATGTTTTTGATTCTCTATTTGTGAATATCGTCAGTGTTGGAGAAAACTCGGGTCGCTTGGATTTAGCATTTCAGCAGTTGTCATCGTATCTGGAGTTGGAAAAGGACACGCGTCGACGAATCAGTTCTGCTATCCGCTACCCGATGTTTGTATTAATCGCGATAAGTATCGCGATAGTCGTTCTCAATATATTTGTTATTCCGGTTTTTGCGGATATGTTTGCAAAATTTGGTGCAGATTTACCCTGGGCGACCAAAATACTGATTGGTACTTCCCGGTTCTTTGTCGAGCAGTGGCATCTTATATTGATTTTCCTAATCGCCTTTATTTTAGGTATTCGTCATTATTTGAATACGGCCGCAGGTGAATTGTTGTGGGACCGACTTCGATTGCGGCTGCCGCTCGTGGGTTCGATTCTGGAAAGGGCTACCCTGGCTCGTTTCGGGCGTAGTTTTGCATTAATGCTGAGTTCTGGTGTGCCATTAATACAAGCCTTAGAGCTGTCCTCTCAAGCCGTCGGCAATACCTATATGGGAATGATGATTCGGAATATGCGAGAGAGTATTCAGCGCGGTGAAAGCTTACTGAGGAGTGCATCGCAGAGTAAAATGTTCACACCTCTGGTATTGCAAATGATACAGGTAGGAGAAGAGACAGGGCAGGTTGATGAGATGCTTAATGAGGTAGCTGCATTTTATGAGCAAGAAGTCGATTATGACTTGAAGAACTTGTCTAGTTACATTGAGCCGATATTAATCGCATTTATCGCGGGGTTGGTGATGATTCTTGCGTTGGGCATCTTCTTGCCGATGTGGGATATGATGAGTGTGATGCAGAGTTAAGGTCTGGGAATTTCAGAAAACATACTCTTAATTACTTAGATTAAAAACGAATGCTAATTTATTGACTATACTAGGAAATAGATCTACTTTGACCATGCACTATAAACGACAAAACATAGGACAAGCACCGTTGACTATTCAGTATCGCCGATCGTCAGGTTTCACTCTCATCGAGCTAGTTATCGTCATTATATTGCTCGGATTATTGGCTGCCGCTGCCTTGCCCCGATTATTGAGTGCGACAGACAATGCCGAAATCGCAACCTTGGAAGGTGTCGCTGGAGGATTTAGCACGGCGGTTGCCATTGCACATGCTCAATGGGCAGCCGATGGAAATTCATCTGGTGCGGCAACGACTTCAGCAAATAAGGTCGTGATTAATCTCGACGGTAAAGTATTTTATATGAACGAATATGGTTGGCCGGCGAATGTTAATACCGGTGATGATAGTGCCGCCAATGGACAAACGGCAGACGAATGCAAGCAGGTATTTGACAATATATTACAAAGTGCGCCAGCGGTGACGATTGATAATAGTAATCGGGCTAATAATCGTTATTTCGTATCGGTTATTGATAATGCTGGTGGTATTGTCGGTATTGTCGGGGATGTTTGCCGATTTGAGTTAATTCTTAGCGACGAGGCTACAGCAAATGCGACCCATTACTTTGATTACGATTTGGTCAACGGGCAGGTAGTCATCAATTACCCTGATCGCGGTTAAGGCATTGCGTAGGCGTACATTAGCGCAGAAACGAAACGGTTTTACTTTGATCGAATTGGTTGTGGTCATAGTTTTATTAGGTTTGTTGGCGGCGGCAGCGTTGCCACGGTATCTAAACATAAGTGATCAGGCACAGACAGCTTCGCTGCAAGGTGTTGTAGGCGGGTTTGCGTCTGCTGTCGTGCTTATTCGCAGTCAGTGGGTAACCGACGGTAGCAATAGGAGTGATGAAGGAGTTCCAGTAGTTGTCGACGGCGACGTGGTTTTTGTCAATCAAAATGGTTGGCCCGCAAAAACCTCGAGTGCCGCGGGAGTTGGATTTAACGATCAGAATGCTGTTGAGTGTCAGGAAGTTTGGAATTTTGTTTTGCACAGCCCGCCGGTATCAACTGTCGGAGCCATTTCGAATCAGAATTATTTCGTTTCTGTGCAGGGATCTAATCCCAATTCCTGTCGGTTTAGTCTGATCATCAAGGGTGCAGCCGATCCGGATCGCTACTTTGATTACAATCTGGAAAATGGCCGTGTGGCCATTAGTCCGACAGCTTAATGAACTAATAGCTTAATGGCCCAGCAACTTAAATATTTTTAATTTCGATTTAGAGAGAATGATATGAAAAAGCAACAAGAAGGTTTTACATTGATAGAGTTGGTGGCGGTTATTGTATTGTTGGGAATATTGGCTGTTACGGCTTTACCGCGTTTTGTTGATCTGCAAACTGATGCTCGGGCCGCGACTTTAGATGGACTAAAGGCGGCAATGCAAGGTGCTGCAACACAGGTCTATGCAAAGGCGATAATCAGTGGGGTTGAGAATGCGGCTGAAGCTACAGCGCCTTCAGTCACCGTTAATGGTGATCCCATATTGACCGACTTTGGCTATCCAAGAGAGACACAGATGGCTGCTCTTTTAGACATTTCTGCCGACTTTGTTATCGACGTCACGACAGACGGCACGGCTCGGATTGGATACCAGAGAGGTGCTGCAAATCTGACGGCAGGTGAATGTTACCAGGATTACGTTGAACCTATAAACGTTGGCGATCAACCGACGTACCCCGCAGCGACCGTCGACGGCTGTTAAAAAGCGAAACATCAAATCGGGATTCATTTTTGACCTTATATGTAAAGGCGCGGGGATTTACTCTTGTAGAGTTAGTGACTGTCATGATCTTACTTGGCGTTCTTGCGATTGTGGTCCTTCCTCGTTTTTCGTCGCGTGACGGTTATGCCGAGTATGCGGTTCGTGATCAATTCATCTCAGCGTTTCATTATGCTCAACAACGAGCCATGTATGATCACGGGGGAGATTGTTATCGCGTGAATTTAACCGCGGCCGGCTTTGGTCCGCAGCGGTCGGGATTATATATTGGCCCAGTTGCGGAAGTGGCTTTGTCCGATGACTATGAAGGAGTTTCGTTGACGCCACAACTGCCCCTATATTTTGATGGTTTAGGTAATACTTATTCTACCAGCTGCAATATCGATATTTTGACCGACCCTTATATTATTACATTGAATCCTTCCGGCATTCAGCTCCAAGTCTATTCTACCGGTTTTATAAAGGCTCTTTAACATGTCATGTGAAGTGTCTATTGCTTCGTTGTGTAAAAAGTCAACAATACAGGGTGGTTTTTCTCTTGTCGAATTAGTCGTCGGCATTGTGGTGATGGCTATCGCTTTAACCTATATGAGTACCGTATTCTTTTCGAACCCTGGGCGTAGCGTCGAGCCGCTTTTACAAATCAGAGCGGCTGAATTTGGTCAATCCTTGATGGAAGAAATTCTGGCAAAGAATTTTGATGAATCCACCCCTGTTGGCGGCGTACCTGCTTGCGCACCGGCGACGACGCCCTGTACGGCGAGCGGTGGTCTTGGTATTGACGGGACGGAAACGCGAATAAGCTTTAATGATGTCGATGACTATCATCTGTATTGTGGTGATGAAGCAGGGAAAACGGGTTGGCCTCTCGTCTCTCCGGAGGGTGTTAGTCCGCAGGGTTTCGAGAATTTTAGAATGCGCATCTGTGTTGGGTATGACGATGATTATGATGGTGTTATTAACGAGGCTGGCGTTGATGAGCTTGACGCCAAACTTATAACTGTTGAATTATTCGCGCCTCAAGTCGGTGGTCTGGGAACGGCGATCACGTTTACAGCTTACAAGGGGAATTATTAGTGTTCCTCCCGGTAAAGCGCAGCGCGGGGTTTTCGCTCATTGAGTTAGTGGCGGTCATCGTGTTACTGGGAATAGTCGCTATTTCGACAACTCAGTTTATTCGGCAGGGAGTGGGTGTGTACGTAGACTCCGCCAGAAGAGATAATTTGCAGCAACAAGGGCGATTCGCTATTGAGAGAGTTAGCCGCGAGTTGCGAAATGCTCTGCCGGGGAGTATAAGGGTCAGCGGTGACTGCATTGAGTTTTCGCCGATCGAAGCGGCGTCAACGTATTTGGGTAGCGTCGCAGATAGTCAGAATGGCAGTCTTCAAGCGGTTGATTTTGTCTATCCGGTGGGCGCAGTATCAAACCGTAGGATTGCAATATACACAGTCGAAAACCAGGATGTTTACAATACTGCTCGCCAGGCGGTTGTCGATCTTAACGGGGTTGATTCCGTTGCCGCTTCCCAGCGCCAAGTGAATTTTAAAAACTTTATTGCGCCAGGGCACCAATTTAATAACGAGTCACCTACATCGCGATTTTACATAATAACACAAGCGGTGAGTTTTTGCGTCCGTGCTAGCCAACTGTACCGACATGCTGATTATGGTTGGCTGACAAACCAGGCAACGGATACCGCGACGATCGGCGGCGGTGTCATACTTTCTGAGTTCATTCAAGTTTTAGACGATTCAGACGGTGACGGTGACGTGGATGACCCTGTGACTTTATTTAGTTTCACGTCCGGCACATTGCAACGTGCCGGCGTTGTTCATATTGACTTTCGTTTCAGCGACCCTGCCGCTGCTGATGAGTGGGTACGATTTAGCCACGATGTGTTTGTGCGAAATACTCCCTAGGTAGCGGTGAAATTTACTTTTTTTCGAAATAAACGAACGTGTGATGTTCTTATTTTATTTTCGACTCAATTCAGCTCAACTTTCATCTTCCGTATTGTTGAGTTTTAGTTCGTTTATCTTTCGCGTTAGCGTGTTTCTTCCCCAGCCAAGTAATAGCGCGGCGTCTCGTTTGCGGCCATTTGTGTGTTTAAGTGCCGATTCAATCATAATAGTTTCGAACACGGGAACGGCGGTATCCAGTATATTTGTCCTGCCTAACGCCAGCTCTTGTTCTGTCCAGCGTTTCAAATCGTTTTGCCAGTTGCCGTCTGTTGGTAATTGGCTATTTTCATCAGTAGGCCTGTTGACCAATTCAGGCGGAAGGTCATTCATATGAATTTCACGGCCGGCAGCCATGACGGTCAGCCAGCGACAGGTGTTCTCCAACTGCCTTACATTACCCGGCCAATCTAAAGTGCACAGATAATTTTCAGTTTCTTTCGTCAATATCTTCGTTTCACTATCGAGTTCATCGCCGGATTTTTTGAAAAAGTACTGCATTAATTTAGGGATGTCTTCCCTTCGATTCCGTAGGCTTGGGATATGAATGCGGATTACGTTTAGTCGATGAAAAAGGTCTTCGCGAAAGCGGTTTTCCGTGACTAGCTGCTCGAGGTTTTGGTGTGTCGCTGCAATGATTCTCACGTTAACTTTTACAGGGGTATGACCGCCCACTCGGTAGAATTCCCCGTCAGCCAATACTCTGAGCAAGCGTGTTTGTGTTTCTGCTGGCATATCTCCGATCTCGTCGAGAAACAGTGTGCCGTTATTGGCTTGTTCGAAACGCCCTTCCCGCAGTGAGGTGGCGCCGGTAAAAGCGCCTTTCTCGTGGCCAAATAACTCGGATTCCATCAGCTCTTTTGGTATAGCGGCCATATTTAGTGCGATGAATTGCTCTTTGCTTCTGGGGCTATGACGATGAAGTGCCAGTGCAACTAACTCTTTACCTGTGCCAGATTCTCCATTTATCAAAACGGTTATGTTTGAATGAGACAATCTGCCAATGGCTCTAAATACCTCCTGCATCGCCGGTGCTTCGCCGATGATTTCTGTCGAGCTGGCGTCTTCTTTGGTATTGTTTACACTGGGTCGTCGATTTTGATCGGCATGTAATAGTGCTCGCTTGGTTACGGCCACCGCCTCATCAATATCAAATGGCTTGGGCAGGTATTCAAAGGCACCCCCTTGATAAGAGGCAACGGCACTATCTAAGTCTGAATGAGCGGTCGTTATGATAACGGGCAGCTCGGGATACGATTCACCTATTTTAGACAGTAGCTCGAAGCCGTCGATGCCTGGCATACGGATGTCACTAATAATGGAATCGGGAGTGGTGGTTTTCAGCGCCTCCAGGAGCGATTCTCCATTGTCGAAGGTGCGTGCTTTGATATTTGCTTGATTCAGCGCTTTTTCCAAAACCCAGCGTATAGACCTGTCGTCATCGACTACCCATACGGTATGTTGCTGGCTCATTAATTCTTCTCCATAGTCGAATCTACCGCTTTTTGAAGCGGAATAAACAAATCGAAAGTCGTACGTCCCGATTCGCTGGTACATTCAATTAGCCCTTGGTGGTGATTTATCATCGATTGGGATATCGATAGGCCTAATCCTGTTCCGTCTGCACGACCACTGATCATGGGTAGGAAGATTGTGTCGATTAATTCCTTGGGGATTCCCGGACCATTATCGCTAATGGCGACATGGCACACTAATTTATGGCGTTTATTACCGATCGTAAATTGACGTCGCGCTCTCGTTTTCAGAGTAATTGTTGGCGTTTCTGTTTCCTTACTTCTATGCAACGATTGCATGGCATTTCGGGCGATATTTAAGGTCGCCTGGATTAATCGCTCCCTGTCGGCATAGAGTTCCGGAATGCTTGGGTCATAATCCATTGTTATCTTGATACTGCCATTGGTCTCAGCATTAATTAAACTTCTTACTCTTTCCAATACTTCGTGAACGTTTACGGTTTGCATGTCCAGTAGACTGTTTGAGCCGAGCATGCGGTCCAGCAAATTGCTCAGCCGGTCGGCCTCCTCAATAATAATGTCGGTATACTCATTGAGCGATGGAGTAGGAAGCTCTCGGGCAAGTAGTTGTGCAGCACCTCTCAAGCCCCCCAGAGGATTCTTGATTTCATGCGCCAAGCCCCTAATGAGCGCTTGCGCGTGTTGCTGTGAGGACAAAATTCCTTCCTCGCGACTAATGCGAATGAGCCGGTCCAAGGGTTGGAGTTCCATGATGAAAGAAATCGTCTTGTCTCCCCTAATAATAGGGGTCACCGCGCAGTCGACGATAATCGTTTGGTGGCTTGGCAGGGTTAGATGTGCTTCGCGTTTTGTAAAGGCGCTCAGTTCCTTTACAGTGTCCATTAGGCGATTTTTTTCGTCAGAATTTTCAGTAAATAGCGATGTTATTTTTTCACCTAATACTCTGCGGCCACTCGTTTCCATCAGCACTTCGGCTGACGAATTGAGATAGGTGATAGACAAGTCAGGATCCAAAAGCAGGATGGCTGTTTTTAGGTTGTCCAATATGTCGGTGTATAGGTTTTCGGATTTCGTATTCATTTTGCTTAAGGGCTTTTTTTTTGCATAACGGCTTGGTCAATGCAAAAACCAAACCATGATGTTATGAGGAATGAAAATAAGCCAAAACCCATGAATTATTCGATACAGGCTGGCTTTCCGATAGCTTAGTAAAACGGTGTCCTTAACTAACTGCGAAGCTCTCTTTACAGTATACGATAGATTGCACCATATGGGTGCATTGTGGCTGTCGCCCAGATATACAAAGGTGCATGGTGACCTATGTTTTTTTGTATCGTGTGGAGGTGACGCTCAAGAACGGGTAGACGGTGTTTCGAGTGATTGAAATTTATGGGCGATAAGCAAAAACCTCGATGACTTCAGACTGTTTTAAGCGGTTGCCCGATGCATCTAGAATATAGACTTGTAGTTTGTGCTGGCCGCGATTAATGCTGTTGACTCGAAACGTATTGTTTAGGCTGGTTGAGTGCAACTGGCCATCAATAAGAAGTTGTAATTGGTGTTCAGGTTGGAGTTTCGGGCGTAGATTTAAGGAGATGTCAAAAGGCACGAGGCCATTGGGAATGATGTCTTTATTGGCGGGGTGAGTAATGGCGAGCTGCTGATATTCGAAGAGAGTGATGGGGGGCTCTTCATCATTGATATCTGGTACGGTTGCGGATTTAATTGTGTTGGCTTCTTTTATTTCTACTTTTTCTGAATTAGGTGTCGGTTTGTCGGTATAGATAACACGGCCTTTCTTGTCGACAGATTTGTACACTTCGGCATGAATAAAATGAGGCGTAGCTAATCCGGCCACTAGGATTAAGAGCGCAAATGATTTCAATATATACGGTATTTTCATAAGTTCTCTCCTGGGCGGTGCTTTCATATAGCCGCTTAAATATGATGGTAGGCGGCTGTTCTTTTCGAGCTCTGCGTTTAGGTTCCGGCAGGAAAAATTGACAGATCCACCCGTTAATTATAGCCCTGTTTTTATCAATTTTTGGGTCGCTGCCATATTTGATTTCGGCATTACTTTTTCTCCTATGGCGGCAAGTTTAATGTCTGCTAGGTATCAGAAACAAGAAAATTGACCAAAAAAAAGCCCGATCCGAAAATCCGAATCGAGCTTTTTTAACATTTGCCATGATGGCAAGTGCTAATAGTTCTGGATATTAACAGCTGTAGTACATATCGAACTCAACCGGGTGAGTCGTAGAGTTAAGGCGCTCAACTTCTTCACTCTTTAGAGCGATGTAAGCATCGATAGTATCATCGTCCATGACTCCGCCCACTGTTAGGAACTCGCGGTCAGCGTCGAGAGCTGCTAAAGCTTGCTCGAGTGTTGCCGCTACAGTGGGTATTTCTGCTGCTTCTTCAGGTGGTAAGTCGTACAGATCTTTGTCTGCTGGATCACCAGGGTGGATCTTGTTGGCAATACCGTCAAGTCCGGCCATTAGCATAGCTGTGAACATAAGGTACGGGTTGCCCGTAGGGTCGCCAAAGCGAACTTCGATGCGACGTGCTTTAGGATTTGGAACAAAAGGTATGCGGATTGACGCACTGCGATTGCGTGCTGAATACGCCAGCATGACCGGAGCTTCGAAACCAGGTACGAGGCGTTTGTATGAATTGGTCGAAGCGTTTGCAAAAGCGTTAATAGCGCGAGCATGTTTGATGATGCCGCCAATATAAAACAGTGCGGTTTCACTCATTCCACCATAGACGTCGCCAGACATGATGTTGTTGCCATCTTTAGATAAAGACTGGTGAACATGCATTCCCGAACCGTTGTCGCCAACGATTGGCTTAGGCATAAAGGTCGCAGTCTTTCCGTAGGCGTGAGCAATATTGTGAACGCAATACTTTAAAACCTGAACTTCATCAGCCTTTTGTACAATGCTTGCTGGTCCGACGCCGATCTCACACTGGCCTGCAGTACCCACTTCGTGGTGATGTACTTCAATCTCGAGATCCATTGCTTCCATCGCGTTACACATTGCGCCGCGAAGGTCATGGAGTGAATCGACTGGCGGAACGGGAAAGTAACCGCCCTTAACACCAGGTCTGTGGCCTGTATTGCCGTCAGAATATGCCTTTCCCGAGGACCAGGCGGCTTCTTCTGAGTTTATTTGATAGCCAACACCAGACATTTCGGTGTGCCATTTAACATCGTCAAAGACGAAGAATTCTGGCTCTGGGCCGAACAGACATGAATCGGCGATACCTGTCGATTTCATATAACCGTCAGCGCGTTGTGCAATGGAACGCGGATCGCGATTGTAGCCTTGCATGGTCATCGGCTCGACAATGCCGCAGCGCAGATTAAGAGTTGTATCATCGGTGAAAGGGTCAATCACAGCCGTGTCGTCGTCCGGCATGAGGATCATGTCTGACTCATTGATGCCTTTCCAGCCTTCGATAGAAGAACCGTCAAACATTTTTCCCTCTTCGAAGAAGCCGTCATTGATTTCTGTAGCAGGAATAGTAACGTGCTGTTCCTTACCCTTGGTATCTGTGAAGCGCAGGTCTACCCATTTCGCGTCGTTTTCTTTTATTAAATTCAGAGTTTTCTCTGACATCCTCGGACTCCTTCAAAATTATGTAATAGTTAAATGTCAAAATGCTTCGGCAGCTCAACAGTCTTAGTTTACTGCTACGAATTGTTCCAGTTTACGTCTATGACTTTACGCCAAGGATTATCCCATAGCTGCAGTGCAATAGTTTGTGTAAGCGGTTAGCTAAAAGCAAAAAATATACCAGATCTATTGATTCGCTAACTCACTGTTGTTTCGACGATTTTCGAGCTGTAGTACCATCACCCCATCGTCAAAATGCGCTTTACTGGTGCGTGTGCACAATTTTGGTGCGTCGTGTCTCGGTAGCGCTCTAGTTTAAACCAAAATCCCTCGTCAAGAAACAGCCTGTGAGAAAGCTTTGTCTAAAATCGGGCAGCTGTTGATTTTGGTGAGTATTCTGTTTGGTGCAACAGGAACTTCAAGGGGGAATAATGAGCGTAAGTTTGGGGCATCATTTGTAATATTGTTTATAATGCACTTTTTGCCCTGTCCGCGAGTTTTTCGAACATGAAGTTTATTGTTAAGTTTTTTCCTGAAATCACGATAAAGAGCAAGCCTGTGCGTAAGCAGTTTGTTCGACAATTGCGTAACAACTTAAAAGCGCTGCTTCGACCAATTGATGACTCAATAGAAATTCAGAGCGAGTGGGACAAGCTCGTGGTCGTGTCGCAGACGAATAATGAATCAATATCGAGGCAACTGGTTGAGGTGTTGTCATGTACTCCGGGAATTGCGCATTTTCTCGATGTACTGGAGTTCCCCTTTGAGGATATGCACGATGCGTACGAGAAAACCCGTCAGCTGTGGGCAGAAAGATTGGAGGGAAAGACTTTCGTTGTTCGTTGTAAGCGTGTTGGAAAGCATGATTTTAGTTCACATGAATTAGAGCAATATATCGGTGGTGGCTTAAACCAGAATACCAATTGCGCGGGAGTGGATCTGCATAATCCCGAAATTACCGTGCGATTGGAGCTGCGCGACAAACAGCTTTTTGTTGTTAATCGGCGTCACGAAGGTTTGGGGGGGTTTCCCCTCGGAAGCTTGGATTCAGTCGTCAGTTTAATCTCCGGTGGTTTTGATTCTACGGTCTCCAGCTACTTAACTATGAAGCGCGGTTTGCGGACACATTTTTGCTTCTTCAATCTCGGCGGGCGAGATCACGAGATTGGCGTAAAAGAAATTGCGCTTTATTTATGGATGAAATATGGGGCATCTTCACGAGTGAAGTTTATCTCTGTTCCCTTTGAGCCCGTTGTTGCAGAAATTTTACAAAATGTTAATGATTCTCAGATGGGTGTGGTTTTGAAACGAATGATGTTGCGGGCCGGTGCAGAGGTAGCGAAAACGCTTAATGTTAATGCACTGGTTACCGGCGAGGCAGTTGCCCAGGTCTCCAGTCAGACGTTGACCAATTTAACGGTGATTGATTCGGTGATCGATACGCTCGTATTGCGGCCGCTTATTACCTCTGATAAAGAAGATATTATCCGCATTTCCCGGCAGATTGGTACCGAAGAGTTTGCGGCGGCAATGCCGGAATATTGTGGTGTCATTTCTGTAAAGCCAACAACTCGAGCAAAACCTGAGAAAATTATTTTCGAAGAGGAAAAGTTCGATTTTTCTATTTTGGATAAGGCGCTGAAAGACGCAAAATATATCAATATTGATGAAATTGCCGACGAAAACCTCACTCGTCAGGATGTTGAGATACTAAATGTTCCCATTCAAAACGGGGTGATTATTGATGTTCGTCACCCAGCGGAAGAGGAGCGTAAGCCTCTTAAGTTGACATCGGTCACCGTTCAGAAAATTCCGTTTTATAATTTGCATAATCAATTTGCAGAATTGGATAAAAGCAAGGTCTATTTATTGTATTGCGATAAAGGTGTTATGAGTCGATTGCATGCATCACATCTTCTCGAGCAAGGCTATGAAAACGTCAAGGTGTATCGGCCTGGATAGTGCGTGGATTTTTTAGCTCATAAATTCCCTGGTCTTTCGGGTCTAACATAAATTATTAGCTTGTTTTCCCCTAAAAGATGGGTGCTAATTTTCAGTATGAGTAGATGTTTCGTAAATTTAAATTTGGGAAGGAACGGGTAATGAGTCAGTTGGCGCAGGAAAAAATTGTAAGTGCTTGCATGATAATTATTGGGAATGAAATCCTGTCCGGTCGAACGCAGGATGTCAACTTGGCTTTTCTGTCAAAAGAGCTGAATGAACTCGGGGTTAGGCTGTTAGAGGCCCGTATCATACCGGACGTCGAAGACGTTATCGTTGACACGGTCAATGAGTGTCGACAGAAATTTGATTATGTTTTTACCACTGGCGGTATAGGTCCAACCCACGATGATATTACAGCGGACTGCATTGCCAAAGCATTTGCTGTTGAGCTTTTTATCCATCCTGAGGCAGAAAAAATCATTCGAAGAAGAGAGGTGCCAGAAGATATAATGCGGTCGCGACTGCGTATGGCAAGATTACCGGTTGGTGGAGAGCTAATTCAAAATCCGACCGGAGGACCACCGGGGTTCAAGATGGGCAATGTCTTCGTAATGGCGGGCGTGCCCATGGTCATGCAGGCGATGGTTAGTACCTTGGCTGACGGCCAAGTTAAAGGTGGTGATCCAGTTCGTTCAAGATCCGTTGCTGCCTATCTCTCAGAAGGTGAAATTGCTGAAGCCCTTGGTGAAATTCAGGATAGATATCCACAGGTTGAGCTCGGCAGCTATCCATTTTACCGAAAAGACGGCTATGGCGTGAACCTGGTAATGAGTGGAACAGACGAAGGTGAGCTTGAAACTATGAAACAGGAAGTTTGTAGTTTGGTTGTTTCCTTTGACGTTGAAGTCATTTCGGTCGACTGATAATTGGCTTGAAAACTAAAAGAGAAAAACCTGTATTGGTTGAGGCTTTTCGGCGGCGAGGATCTAGGCCGAACCCTACTATTGCTAACATCAGAGTGTTGGTAGTGTGGCGGTTAGCTGTTGCTATCGAGTTTTATATTTAAGTTATAAATTTGATAAGTGCGGTCTTTCTTCAGTAGGGTTATTGTTACGTCTGAAAGGCCCGAATCGAATTCAACAATTCCCTGATAGCTAATCCGATCTTTGCTAAACAAGCTCATTGCGCTCACTAATTTTGAAAACTCCAAATGTTTAATCGAGACAAATTTACCCAGTGGGCGATATTGAGCAAGCAAGGTCGACATTTGTTTGGCATCGATGCTGTCTTTGGTTTCTTTTGATAAGTGTTCCCTTAAGCTTCCTTCGTTCCAGTCTGAAATTTCGAACAATATTGTCTCAATTTCTGGGATTGCATATTGTCTATAAAACTCTTCTTGCTTATCGGTATAGATATAGAGGGCGGCCAATATGACTAATATTGTCACTAAGAGCGGCCGCAAAACATTATTTGCGGCTGAGGGGGATGATGAAAGCATATAGGGTTCTATTAGATTGAGCTTCTATAATGATCTCTGTTGACAGAAACCCTATAGGAAATTAGAAATGAATACGATCAATATTAGCACTGGGGTAATAAATCGTAATATGAATATCCATAATTTGTGTTGCGTATCATTTAAATCGAGTGCCTCCTGACTTATCGTTTTTGGAAGAGCCCAGCCGCAAAATAGAGCGGTAATCATACAGCCTAAGGGCAGCAAGATATTGGTTGTAATGTAATCCAGAAAATCAAAGATTGATAGGCCGATAATGTGAGTGTCACTGAGTACGCTAAATGACAGTGCAGCGAGGACGCCGATAAGCCACGCGCTAATTCCTATTAATGCCGAAGAGCGTTTTCTGCTAATGTTAAAGCGCTGCATTAGCTGAGAGACGCAGGGCTCGGTAATAGAAATTGCTGAAGACCATGCCGCAAACAGTAACATGAAGAAGAAGAAAATACTGAGCAAATTTCCGCCTGGCATTTGGCCGAAGGCGAGAGGTAGCGTTTGAAAAACCAGACCGGGACCGGCTCCGGGCGTTAGGTTGTTGCTAAATGCTACGGAAAAAATGACGATGCCCGCCAGTAATGCTACGAGCGTATCGAGAAAAGATACGATAACCGCCGTTCTACTGATAGATACGTCTTTGCCGAGGTAAGAGCCGTATGCGAGCATGATCGCCAGCCCGAGGCTTAAGGTAAAGAATGCGTGCCCCAGCGCTTGTAATACGCCTTCAGCGGTAAGTTTGGAGAAATCGAACGAAAACAGAAATTGCAGGCTTTGTTGGAAGCCCGGTGTTGTTGATGCGTAGGCGACCAGCATGAGCAATAAAATGAACATGGCGGGCATCAGTACGGTGACGGTTTTTTCTATGCCTTTATTGACACCGCGAGCGACAACACTGACAGCAAACAGCATGAATATGGTATGCCAGCCGATAACGGCAGATGGCGAACTTATTAGGTCATTAAAAATATCACCGATCGCCGCAGCGTCGTTGCCGGCAAATAGACCTTGCAGCGAGTAGCTAAGATAAGCGATCGACCAGCCGCCAATGACACTGTAAAAAGTCAGGACGAGAAAGGCTGCGGTAACTCCGATGGTTCCCGCGGCTGACCAATGTTTATTGAGGTTGTTGGCTGTAGTTAATTCTCTAAAGCTGTTGCTGGGGCTGGAACTACCGGCGCGACCGATCATGATTTCGGCCATTAGCATCGGAATGCCAAGAATTGCAATGCAGCATAAATAGACCAGCACGAATGCTCCGCCGCCGTACTCGCCGGTTATATAGGGGAATTTCCATATGTTGCCCAAGCCTACAGCAGAGCCTGTTGCAGCGAGAATAAAGGTGAATCGAGACGACCATTGGCTGCGAGCGGTTTTTGTCGACACGTAGTTTCCTTGATTTTACTAGTTTTTATTAGTTTTTTTGAGGCTCATTGAAATACCCATTTGAAAATATGAGTATTCACAAACAGAATAGCATAATCACCAGGTCTTCAGAAAGGCGCTCTGACCTATGATTTCGCGGTATTATCGGCCAGAGTTTACTGCTTGTTTTTATTGCGCGGGCACAATAATTACAGTTGCTGCATTACAAGCGACCGAAATGAAGTGATTATTGTGGGAATTTATTGCTTTGTTCCAGGCAAAGTTGATCAAAAGCTCGCCACCGACCTAGTATAGCTGTATAATTCGCGCCCTTTTAAGATCCCACTAGGTACCCGCTGTGATAGAGAAACTCCGTAATATCGCCATAATAGCTCACGTTGACCATGGCAAAACGACTTTGGTCGATAAGCTGCTCGCTCAGTCTGGCACATTAGATCGTCGAGATGAAGGCTCTGAGCGACTCATGGATTCCAATGATCAGGAGAAGGAGCGCGGTATTACCATTTTGGCCAAAAATACGGCGATTGAATGGAATGATTACCATATCAATATCGTTGACACTCCGGGACACGCCGATTTCGGCGGAGAAGTAGAGCGAGTCTTGTCGATGGTTGATTGTGTCTTGTTGCTTGTTGATGCTGTTGACGGGCCGATGCCACAAACTCGATTTGTTACCTCAAAAGCGTTCGAGCAGGGATTAAATCCTATTGTTGTTATTAATAAGGTTGATCGACCAGCCGCTCGTCCTGATTGGGTAATGGATCAGGTTTTTGATTTGTTTGATCGACTCGGTGCCACCGACGAGCAGCTTGATTTTCCTGTTATCTATGCCTCTGCACTGAATGGCATTGCCGGACTGGATCCAGAGGAAATGGCGGACGATATGACGCCGTTGTTTGAAATGATCGTCGATAAGGTTCAGGCACCGAAAGTTGATGTTGATGGTCCTTTACAAATGCAGATTTCAGCATTGGATTACTCGAGTTACGTAGGAGTCATTGGTGTAGGTCGGATTGCCAGAGGTGTTTTAAAGCCAAATCATCAGGTAATCGTTGCCAGCGCCGATGGTAAGCAAAAGAAAGGGAAAGTACTGTCTGTCATGGGCCATTTAGGGCTTGAGCGAGTTGAAGTGCCAGAAGCTCGGGCAGGCGATATTGTCTGCATTACCGGTATTGATGGTTTAAGTATTTCGGACACATTGTGCGATCCAGCAAACATAGAAGTACTGCCCGCGTTGTCCGTTGATGAGCCGACTGTCAGCATGACATTCCAGGTTAATGACTCACCCTTTGCAGGAAAGGAAGGGAAATTTGTCACTTCCAGGAATATCAGAGAGCGCCTGGATCAGGAATTAATACATAACGTTGCACTGCGCGTAGAACAAGGCGATTCGCCGGACAAATTTAAAGTGTCGGGGAGGGGGGAGTTACATCTGTCTGTCCTCATTGAAACAATGCGTCGTGAAGGTTTTGAAATGGGTGTGTCGCGCCCGGAAGTTGTGCAGCGTGAAGTTGACGGCGAGATTCACGAGCCCTATGAGCAAGTTGTGATCGATATTGAAGATCAACATCAGGGCTCTATTATGGAAGAACTTGGTTTGCGGAAAGGCGAACTGAAGAATATGGAGCCGGACGGTAAGGGTCGCGTAAAACTGGAGTTTTTGATTCCGTCGCGTGGTTTGATTGGATTTCGCTCTCAGTTTCTAACAATGACATCCGGTTCAGGAATTATGACCAGTATTTTTGATCATTATGGCCCCGTCAAAATGGGTGAAGTGATTAGCCGAAAAAATGGTGTGTTAGTGTCAATGGTTAGCGGTAAAACCCTCAGTTATTCCCTGTTTAACTTGCAGGATCGAGGTCGGTTATTTCTTGGTCACGCCACCGATATTTACGAAGGGCAAATTGTCGGTTTGCACTCCCGCGATAATGACCTGGCTATCAACCCGACAAAAGGTAAGCAGCTAACTAACGTCCGCGCTTCCGGGACTGACGAGGCGCTGGTCCTTTCCCCTCCCGTCAAACATACTTTGGAACAAGCGCTTGAGTTTATTGAGGAAGACGAGTTGGTTGAAGTTACTCCTCAAAGCATTCGCTTAAGAAAGAAGTTACTAAAGGAAAATGAACGCAAGCGCGCCAAGTAATTTATTGGTCAATGTGATCTGAGGTTCTTCCGGCCGTATAGTCGATTTATGCGGCCAATTGAACATTTATGCGACCAATTAACAATACGAGTCATAGTGCGTGTATTACAGCGTCGCCGTTTATTTGCGTAAATCGATACTTCGCCAAGTAAAGTGATTTGTCAGTTGTTTAGCCGAGCATTTTTCTAAAATTGGTCGATACTAGGTGTTGACGAATATTAAATGGATGGTCGTACGTTATGATGACTTTGTATCCTGAGATAAAACCTTATAAAACACATCGCTTGTCAGTCGAAGATCCTCATGAGCTTTATCTTGAAGAAAGCGGTAACGTTCTAGGAATTCCCGTTCTATTTGTGCACGGAGGGCCGGGCGCGGGATCGGACCCGAAAAGCCGCTTATTTTTTAACCCTGAGCACTATAGAATAATCCTCTTTGACCAACGCGGTGCGGGGTTATCAACTCCCCATGCCGAATTGGAAAATAATAGTACGCAAGCGCTGCTTGCAGATATGGAGGCCATTCGTGAGTATCTAGGTATCGAGCAGTGGGTTCTATTTGGTGGCTCCTGGGGGGCGACGTTAAGTCTTGTTTATGCTCAAACCTATCCCGATAAAGTTATGGCCCTTATATTACGGGGTGTTTTTCTTTGTCGAGAACAGGACTTACAGTGGTTTTACCAGAGTGGAGCAAGCAAAATTTTCCCCGATTATTGGGAAGATTACATTCAGCCGATTAAAAAGACCGAGCGTAACCATTTAATTGCCGCCTATTATGAATTGTTGACGGGCGATAATGAGTTGGCGCGAATGGGGGCTGCCAAGGCCTGGTCTTTATGGGAGGCGCGGTGTGCGACATTACGTCCCAGTCACGAGCTTGTCGAAAGCTTTAGCGCGCCTCATATGGCACTGGCTATCGCAAGAATTGAGGCTCACTATTTTGTCAATAAAGGTTTTCTTGAAGTTAATCAAATTCTTGAGAACGCGGCAAACCTAGCGGGCACACCGGGAATAATCGTTCATGGCCGTTACGACATGATTTGCACCTTGGATAATGCCGTAGCACTTCACAATAGTTGGCCCGAAAGCCAGTTGAATATTATTCGTGACGCAGGGCACGCTTCTTCGGAGCCGAGCATCGCAGATGCTTTAATACGCGCCACCCGAGATATTGCGCGTCGGTTCCGGAAGGACGCCGATGACGAAGCGTCCGACTAAATCGTTGGGATAAGTGCATTGAAGCATAGGATGACATTTTTTGAAGGCGTTATTACAGCGGGTTAGCGAAGCGAAGGTAAGCATTGATGGTGATGTTGTCGGTGAAATTGATCAGGGCCTGCTGGTGCTGCTGGGGGTCGAGCATGATGATGATCGCAGTAAGGTGCTTAGGCTGGTTGAGCGATTGATTGCCTACCGGGTATTCTCAGACCTTGCGGGGAAAATGAATTTGAGCGTTCGGGATGTTGCTGGAAGTCTGCTGGTGGTTTCCCAATTTACTCTTGTCGCAGACACCAAAAAAGGCTTGAGGCCAGGGTTTTCTTCATCGGCCAAGCCCGAAAAGGCAAAAGAGCTCTACGAACTGTTTATCGACGAAGCAAGAAAACAAGGTGTTGGTGTTGCAAGTGGTCAATTTGCCGCCGACATGCAGGTAGCGTTGATAAACGATGGCCCCGTTACATTTATGTTAGAGATATAAATTGTTGAGGTTTGCAAAATGTTAAAGTTTTTTGTTGTTCTTGCACTGGTGTCGGTATCTGTATCGTTTCCGGCTTATGCGGAAGAGTCGATGTGGGAGAAAACTAAATCCACGAGTAAAAACGCTTGGGAAGAGTCTAAAAGCTTAGGTGAAGACGCGCTGGATAAAACCAGAGAGGCGAGCGAGAAAGCGTTCACAAAAACGAAAGAGGTCAGTGAAAAAACCCTACACAAAACACAAGAAGGCAGTAAAGATGCGTGGAGAAAGACCAAAGCTTCTAGTGAAAAAATTTGGGATAAAACGAAGAGCGTCAGCTCAGATGCGGCCGAGGATGTGAAAGAAGGTAGCGCAGGTGTTTGGGACCAGATTGCGGACTGGTGGAATGATCTATAAGAAATTACTGGGCTTTCCCTACAAGTAGGGTAGCGCGTAATTATTCGCGTCTGATTTAACTCAGCAGCTTTTTTCTTCCCACTCGCGTCAAAGTTCAATAGTCAATAATCAAGAGACACCATCGTACTGATATGAAAGCCGGTCGTGTTCGCAAGCTTATAAAGCGGATTAGGCTGGCCGTTGATTGCAAAAACGGCAACGTATCCGTAGAAGCTGACCGTTTAGTGGTGATGGCCGCCGACGCCATGGGCGTGACCATGGGCTATCTCGTCAGTGGATGCCGCGCGTACATCTTCAATGTGTATTTGGTAGCGGATAGTTTGTCCAGCCAACGGGTGGTTCATATCGACGTCGACACTAAATTTCCCTACCTTCAGGACCGTACAAACTTTCATTCCCTGATTACTATCGATACGAACGACCTGTCCTTTGGTGAGCTTTCCTTCATGTTTTAGATACTTTGCCGGAACCCGTTGTGTTTTTTCCTCATCGCGATGACCGTAGGCTTGATGGGGCTCTAAGGTTATCTCAAAATCATCTTCCACGCTTTTTCCCATCAAAGCCTGCTCGAGACCTTGAATCATATTTTTGGCACCGATTAAGGCGAGCGTTGCTTCGCCATCTTTCGTGCTTTCAATTTTTTCGCCGGCTATATTGAATAGGTCGTAGTGGAAGGAGACCACAGTATTTCTAGCAACGTTCATAGGTTTTACTACCACTGATTGTTGGCCCTATCGATTTGGCCAAGCAGAGAATATGGAGGAAATTGACGAGGGCGATAATACTCAAGTTTGATGATGATGAACAGCTTGACGATAAAAGAGTGTCGTGTCCTAATACTTTAAACTAATGCAGAATATTCTAACGGATCGTACCGACGTGGCCGATATACTTCCTTTCAAGAAACCTAAAGTGGTTAAAAAACGTGGTTTGAGTCAAAGTTCCAAGGGCAGCACGCTGTGTCTGCAAGGTCATCATAAATGGAAAATAGTCACCGCTCAGAGTTTTGACGTTAAACAGGGGCGGCTTGTAACGACATCGCGGTGCCAGCGCTGCGACAAGAAAAAGGTCGAGGCCTTGTAATTGCATGTCATGTTTTGCTAAATGATTGTACTAAATGATTGTACTAACGGCTTGTGCTAAATGGAGCTGGCCGGTGCGTGAAAGTATGTCTGCAGCTAACTGTTGGCTGTTTGGTGGAAAGGATTATGGTGCGTTCAGGTCCTTTTGTTTAAGAGCTCACTAATGTTTCTCAGTATCGATTGAGCTTCCACCTCACCCTCCACAGCGGCAATTACTGTGCTAAGACCAAGAATGTGTTCGGCTATAACGTCTTTAATTGGAATGTTTTTTTCTGTCGCAGAATCACGAATATATATGAATGCACGGGCACCAATATCGTCAATCTCAGCTTGACGGCTTGAGTGCTGAAAGTCTCTAAAATCAACAACATTATCAGATGGTCGCATTGTGGCCCTCGTTTACATAGTTGTCGTAGGATTTGTTCAGCGTCCTGTTTTGTCGTCGTTAACTAATCATTCCTGATTCTTATGAAGTATATAGGCCAGTGTGCCTCTTGGCTGTAGGTAATTACCCCTAAGCTCTTTCGGCAAAATGCGCATATACATCTGGTAACAAGCTGATTTCTCGGGGATAATTGCTGGAATTAATCGACGAATTTAGGATGAAAATATGCCAGACCAGATCAGTATCGGAGCTGACGGTGTTGAACAAATTCCCTTAAAAGACTACACCGAAAAAGCCTATCTGGATTATTCGATGTACGTAATTCTGGATCGCGCGCTGCCTAATATTGCCGATGGCCTTAAGCCGGTACAAAGACGAATTGTTTATGCAATGAGTGAGTTGGGTCTTAAGTCCAGCGCGAAATTCAAAAAGTCTGCTCGAACGGTTGGGGATGTTATCGGTAAATTTCATCCTCATGGTGATAGTTCTGTATATGAAGCCATGGTAATAATGGCGCAGGATTTCACTTACCGGTATCCGCTGGTGGACGGTCAGGGGAATTGGGGAGCTAGCGATGACCCGAAATCTTTCGCTGCCATGCGATATACGGAATCAAAGTTGACACTCTTTTCTGATTTGTTGTTGTCGGAACTGGGCCAGGGAACCGTACCTTGGCAGCCTAATTTTGATGGCACCTTGGAGGAGCCAAAGATCCTTCCTTCGCGGGCTCCGACCGTACTGCTTAACGGGACGACGGGTATTGCTGTGGGAATGGCGACCGATATCCCGCCGCATAATATGCGCGAAGTCATCAGTGCTTGTCTTCGCGTACTGGACGATTCGAAAGCGACTGTGGATGATATTTGTGAGCATATTCAAGGCCCCGACTATCCGACGGAAGCAGAAATAATAACGCCGAGGGAAGATATCCTTAAACTCTATAAAACGGGTAAAGGAAGTATTCGCATGCGCGCCGTATGGCAAAAAGAAGGTGGCGATGTCGTGGTGACCGCTTTACCGCATCAAGTATCTGGGTCCAAAATACTCGAGCAAATTGCACAACAGATGCAAGCTAAAAAATTACCGATGGTCGCAGACTTGCGCGATGAATCTGATCACGAGAATCCTACTCGTTTGGTGATTATCCCGCGTTCAAACCGCGTTGATCTCGAACAGGTTATGACTCACTTGTTTGCGTCAACTGATTTGGAAAAAACCTTTCGTGTTAACTTAAATATGATTGGTATTGACGGGCGACCGGAAGTCAAAACTCTGGATAAAATTTTGAAGGAGTGGCTACAGTTTCGTACGGTTACCACTCGAAAGCGCTTACAGTTCAGGTTACAAAAAGTAGAAGAGCGTTTGTTAAGGCTGGCTGCATTAATGATTGTTTATCTTAATGTCGATGAAGTTATTCGCATTATTCGCGAAGAGGAGCGCCCGAAATTAGTATTGATGGAGCGTTTCGATTTAGTAGAATCTCAGGCCGAGTACATCCTGGAAACAAAATTACGACAGTTAGCCCGGCTAGAGGAAATGAAGATCCACGATGAGCAAGTTGAGTTAGAGAAAGAAAAAGAAGACTTGCAGAAGATCATTGGCTCGGCACAACGTCTGAAAACTTTGGTGCGTAAGGAATTGATCGCGGTCGCCGAGGAGTATGGAGACGACCGTCGTTCGCCGATAGTCAGTCGCAAGGAGGCGAAAGCCTTTACCGATGAAGAATTAATGACGACGGAACCTGTTACCGTTGTGATGTCGGAAAAAGGGTGGATTCGAGCGGCGAAAGGACACGACATTGACCCAGATTCTTTAAATTATAAATCCGGCGATAGTTTTCATTTGGCAGCAAAGGGCAAATCAAATCAATCGGTCGTGATTCTCGATTCAACGGGTCGGGCCTATACCTTAGCGGCACATTCTCTTCCGACCGCACGAGGACAAGGAGAGCCAGTCACTGGCCGTATTAATTCTCCTTCTGGTGTGAGTTTTGAGGGATTGTTGGTTGGTAGTGATGAAGATCTTTATCTTTTGGCGTCTGATGCCGGTTATGGTTTTGTTGTCACACTACGTGACTTACAAGCAAAAAATAAATCGGGGAAATCCGCGCTAAGCTTACCGAAAGGCGCCCAGGTATTGGCTCCCACACAGATACGCAACAGCGGTGACGAGGAGCAAAATGACGCTTCGCATTATGTTGTTGCCATTAGCAATGAAGGCAGAATGTTATTATTTCCGCTCGCAGATTTGCCGGTAATGGCACGCGGCAAGGGAAACAAGATTATTGGTATTCCTACATCGCGGTTACAGGCTCGGGAAGAATTTGTGGTCGCTGTAGCCGTAATGAAAGAATCTGATTTATTACGGGTTCATGCGGGTAAGCGTTATGTAAATATGAAGTTTAGCGAGTTAGATCACTACCGCGGTGAGCGTGGTCGAAGAGGCCATAAGCTTCCTCGTGGTTTTCAAAAAGTGGATAAAATTGAGATCGTTTAACGAGCTGTTATAGCGGTGTTCCCACCGCTAAAGCGGCAAGCTGTTTTTCTAGCAGAGCCTTGTAAGAGTCGTCGAAATTGTTAATTAATGAACAATCAGAACTAACCGCTGTGGCATTAACTCGGTTTTTTACGCTGGGGTGCTGCAGTATCGTTGCGCTTGCATAGATGCGGCCGCAGGTCTTTTCTGCAACAGATGACTCGCACAGTCGTTGAGCATGTTCCAGGGTCTGTTGTACGCTGAGTTGATAGCTGAGCGAATTATCGGCTGAGGCGTCTTCAGGTGCTTCGCATAGCGCTACACCTAAATGTATTTGCATCGGGTTTTGGCCATGGCTGGACGACTTCTCTTTCAATTGTTTCTCGATTAGATAGGTTGCACACAAAGCGCGGAAAGGGTGGTCGTTTTCATTGGTAGTTAGAAATTTTGCGCTAAATCCGTGACTGCTGCTGACGCTGGGTTCTCCGTCATACAGTTTGCATATGGTTGTTAGTTGGTCATGCAAGCTGGATACGAGTTTGTTGACGTCCTGTTGATTTCTTTGTTCTTTGAGCGTGTTCAAGTTACTAATGTCTAAAAAAAGTACGGTATGATCTCCACGATGTTCAGTGCTAGTGTCTAAAACGCTGGTCCTTTCCTTTATTTTTTCGGGCCCTTCAATGACCCGTTGAGTTAATTGCTGGAATTCGTCGCTGCCGCGGTATCCGAGGTGAATGTTGGCGGGTATCGTTCGTGGCGGCTTGCTAGCTAGCATAGTCAGGTCGTTGATGGCCGCAGCTAGATATCTCGCGGGAATCGATCCTAATAAATAGGAGAGCATGCTGATGAGTAAGCTTAGGAAGAGCAGTTGCCACAATAGAGTTTTGGCTTCCTGTTGTAATGGCGATGTATCGATAGTAATAACGGCGTAACCAGCCAGGCTGTCCTGAAAGGTAATCGATGCAGAAAATGCATTTTGGGCTGTTTTACTTTGACTTTTCCCTGCTTCTGCGACTGCTCTGTTTTCTACGTCGTAAATCGCGCCATGCACAATCACGGGGCTTTTGACCAAGCCGTTAAGAATTGATTGCAGGCTTAATTTGTCTCCTTGGACAAGCGAATTACTCGCATCTCGTGCGAGCTGTTGGGCAAGGTTTTCGCCGAGCATTTCTGCACTATGAAATATTAACTGCCGATTGCTTTGATAGCTGGCGAGAATAAGAATAATACAGGCACAAAAGCTAATGCTGGCGGTTATCGTGGCAGCTTTTCTCGCTAGTGAAAGGTGTAGAAATTTTCTGAACATTTAATATCGCTTTTAGTTACTGGTGAATATCTGTCAAATTACTGGATTCACGCTACCCACTTTGCTTGTCAGCGAGAAAATAGCTAATAGTGTCGGGGCCGACCATTCGCTAATTATTATCCTTTTCCCGTCTGCAAGACTAATTTTCACGAAAGGTCTGTACCGGAGACGCGAAAAATGTTGCGTAGTATAAACCATGTTGTGAAGCAGGTTTATTCAAATCAACTTTTTATTCGGATCAGTATCCTCCTGAAATACCATATAAAATTTGGACAGAGACCTTGCTGCAGTTACAATGTTGGCAAATTTTTTGGAGACTGTTGTGAAAGAAGTAATACTGATTAATATTGCCGGCGATGACAAGCCAGGGCTGACATCATCAGTGACGGAAATTCTCGCGCGCTATGAAGTCAATATTCTCGATATCGGTCAGGCAGTCATTCACGACACATTGTCTTTGGGTATTTTAATAGAAGTACCCAGTACTTCCGAATCTTCGCCGGTTTTGAAGGATATATTATTTCGTACTCATGAACTGGGTTTAACGGTACGTTTTTCTCCGGTTGATAACGATAGTTATGCACAGTGGGTCGACGGGCAGGGCAAGCAACGTCACATAGTCACATTACTAGCAAGAAAGATAACAGCCGAACATCTATCGGCAGTGACTGCTGTCGTGTCAAAAAATAATTTGAACATCGATCGTATCGATCGTTTGTCAGGTCGTGTTCCCTTAGACGGGGTTCATCAGCAGACTAAGGCCTGCGTAGAATTTTCGGTTAGAGGGGCTGTGCAGGATGTCTCGGACTTTCGCTCTGATCTCACCGCATTGACCAAAAATTTTGACATAGACATAGCCTTTCAAGAAGACAATATGTTTCGTCGTAACAGGCGGTTGGTTGTGTTCGATATGGATTCAACATTGATTGAGGTTGAAGTTATTGACGAGTTGGCAAAAGCGGCCGGAGTGGGTGCGCAAGTGGCGGCTATTACCGAGCAAGCGATGCGCGGTGAGCTGGATTTTACGGCAAGTTTCAAAGCGAGAGTTGCGCTGCTAAAAGGTTTGGATGAGAGTGTTCTTGCTGACATTGCAGAAAATCTAAAAATGACCGAGGGCGCTGAAAAATTAGTGTCGACCTTAAAGCGACTCGGCTACAAAACAGCTATTCTGAGTGGTGGGTTCAATTATTTTGGGCTTCATTTAAAGGAAAAGCTCGGTATTGATTATGTTTATGCCAATGAGTTAGAAATTCGAGATGGCAAGGTGACCGGTGATGTGTCGGGGGTTGTGGTAGATGGGGCTCGAAAAGCTGAGCTTTTGCAGGAAATTGCCCGAGAGGAGAGGATTTCTCTAGAGCAGTCGATCGCCGTGGGTGACGGTGCGAATGATTTGCCAATGTTAAGTATTGCAGGCTTGGGCATCGCATTTAGAGCGAAGGCAATTGTAAAGAAGTCGGCCAAACAGTCGATATCGACACTAGGGCTCGATGGGATATTGTATTTGCTTGGAATCGGCGACCGGTACTCGTCTTAACCGATACTTCGTCTTAGTAGCGAGATTTTCCTGTTACAGCATGCAGTGGATTCACTGCAACTAGCTATTTGCTGGTTTTAGCCAATTAATAATCGCGACGCAATATTTGTTACATCGTATTTGTCGGGCTATATAAGTCAGGCTCTGTTGGTTAGGCTCTGTTGGTTAGGCTCTGTTGGTTAGACAATGCGAGTCCGGGAATATTATCAGGCAATATCCGTAAACTCATACTGCATGTCTTTTGCCGGTGGCGCGAGATAGCTGCCTTGAATGTAGTCAACCCCAATTTGCCAAAGCATTGCGAGCGCAGCAGCATTTTCGACGTCACTGATAATTGCCTGCGAATTTTGCGCGAGTATATCACTCACCATCGATTTCAGTGTTTGTGTGGCAGTATCATTTTCGAGCTCTTTTGTGAGGGCTCCGTCTAATTTAGCGAAATCCGCCTTTACATTTTTCAGCGTTTTGAGCGGGTCGTCTGATTTACCAAAACTGGCAATAGAAAGCTTACAGCCCATGGACTTTATCGTTTCGGCAAAGATAATAGCGGGTTTAAGATAATCGACAATGTTCGCTTCATCAAACTGGAAAATAATGGCATCGGGTGGAATACCACCGGCTTTTAATGCGACGCCAAGCCAGGTTATTAATGTTGTATCCTGTAATGCCTGGCTTGTCAGGTTAATAAAGAGTCTCGTGTCGGGATCATTTTCCAGCTTCCCGGCCAGTAATTTCGTTGCTTCGAGTATGATCCACCGATCGAGTCTGGTATTTGTCTTCGAAAAGTTGATGGTGCTAAGAAATTGACTGGCTGAAACGTCTTGATCGTTATCATCCGTAATACGGGCCTGGACTTCATAATGATCGCCGATTGTACCTCGTAAGCTTACGATAGGCTGAAACGCTAATGTAAACCGATTGTCCTCCAAGGCCTCTTCCAGGAAGGAGTCAATTTCGTCGTCACCTCGTGAGTCGGCAAAAGATTTTTTCTCCCGGACGGGAACGTAGATACTCACGCCGTTTCCTATCCCTTCGTTGTCGGCCAGTTCGCGAACCTGCTCACACGCGCTGAATACACAGTCCATTATATTATCGGTTGGTATCTGTTGTTGATTATCCAGAACAACAAGCCCAATGCTTAACGTGCATTGCAGAGATTGGTCTTCAACTTCAATAATATGATTCTCAAACTGTTCACACAAAGATTGAGCAAATTTTTTCGCTTTTTCAGCACCGGATTCTGGCATCAGCATGATGAAGCCGTCATCGCAGCAATGGGATAAGCAATTGTCCTCGGCTGACTGTTCTTGGATAAAAGCGGCTATGTCGAGCATGACATTAGCTAATCGAGTCGGGCCCAAGCGGCTTTTTATGTTGCTGTATTTATCGATTCCAATGTATAGCGTAGAGCTAATAGACGTTGCTGCAGCGGCCTCTTTGTTCGATAAATCCAATTTATCCATAAAGTGACTGAGGCTATAGAGTCCTGTGGTTGGGTCAATATCCTGGATTGTATTTGTGCGTGAGTTCTCGTCATTGATTTGATCTCGCACGCTCACTTGAATACATTGTTCATCATCGTAAACCGCATCGCACAGTTGCATGGCAGCGGTAAAACTTTCACCGTCGTGTTTCTGCCCGCTAAAGGTGAAATGAGTATTTTCTTCGTCATTTGATTGGTGCGTTTTTAATAGAGCTTTGAATTTTTCCTGATCATTTTCATTTATTAGATCAATTATGGGAAGGCAATCCAGTTCGTCTGGACTGTCGAAGCCGAATCGCGTTGAGAAGAGTTGATTTGAGTTAATGATCATTCCGTCGGTGACGTAGGCAATGGCATCTTGCGATTGTGATAATAGCTGCTCACAACGTTGCTCGGCTTCGAGCAACTTTTCTTCGAGTATATTCAGTTTTCGGCGTTGTTCTAAGTCACCAAGTTCTCTTAGCGAGGCAAAAATCAACCGTTGATCATCGTCAATTCCGACCACGTCGCGCGCTCCAGCTTCAAATGCAGCTGCAACATCATCGTTTCGAACAACAATGGACGGTATTTTTACGTCCAGTTTATTGAGTTGCTCGAGGCATTGTTCTACCGGTATTTCAGGGTGTTTGTCATTGGCTATCAGTAAATCCCAGGTATCCTGCTCTAGCATGGTATGTAAATCTTCAGCTGAGTTAGCTCTGTGGCCGCGGGCAACCCTTCCGGCATTGCGGAATAAACTGATGATGTGTTCTCCCGCATTCTCTGATTCATTGATCAGGAGTAATTTGATGGTGGTTTTTCTAGTCATAGATTCAAAGTTTACTGTTTCGATTGCTTGCAGCCCTTGAAGTCAATTCCCTAGCCTTCATTGGCATTATTCAAGCAGGTTTAATTTACATAATCCAATGATGCTAGTCTATGGAAAGCTGATGATTGTCGTATTATCATTTATGAATGAACCAATAACCTAGATAAATTTATCCTAAGGGTATAATTCGGCGCTTTATCATTGTTTTTGATTGAGAATTACAGGCTTTTCCATATTGAATCGAGCTCATCGGCCTGTAATTCGTCTTTTTGATCATCGTTTGTCGGCTTATTTACGATGTGCGCCTTCCCTGTTTTCACCAGTTCAAACAAGCTATATCCCCGTTGCGAATTAATTTTTTTCCCCAGCTGCACCTGCATTTCCGTACCCCGTTGCTTTAGCGTTACTTTTTGTCCTTCTGCAAAAGATACTTGCGGCGTTAGCAAGGTAATGGGACGATTAAGAACAGAGATCTCCGGCAGTATAAATACCCGCATAAACATTCCAGGACTGCCTTTTTTTCGGATAACTCTCGCGCCGTAGGGAGAAGCGTTGGGGCTAATGAGTTCTAGGCCGATACGGGTGTGCCCCTCATCTTCATGATCCACCCAGCGAATGTCTGCAATGCTCCAATTGTGCATCTTGGAGTCTTTAATGCCTATAATCTCCCCTGCCTTAAGCTGTGCAGTGAGGCTTTCAGGCCATTTCACGCAATAACCCTGTGAGCTATAGTTGACGATAGGAACGTTATTGCTGGTATATTTGCTCATCTCTTCTGGTGAGGGAGGTTTTTCATCATGGGTTTCGAAGTCTAATGACTCGAGAGAAACCTGCGTCTTACCAAAATTATTTTCGTAGGGGCTGTCCCACACGTCTTTTTGTCGGTACACATGTGACTGGGTCTTGAGAAAGGGGTTTTCGTCCTGATTAGTTATTATCCTGGCGTTGCCATCTTCTAGTAAGTCTTCGAGGCTTAATTTATTTGAAATGAAATGATGGGCTGCACTTAGGCCAACACAGAGATCGAGGGTCTCATCGACTTCAATTCTCATAAAATTGCGCTTACTCGTCGTGCCCCAGGATAACACCAGGTGCGAGAGAAGGTCGCGAGAAATTGTCGTGATCTGATCCTCGTTAACAACGAGGGAAGTATTAGTGCTTTCCTGCCGCATGTTATCTAAATGTTCAATGAGTAAAGTGGTATCCAGACCAAGACAGTTGCCGTCGATGTCGTTTTCATAGAGAGCGCGGTATACAGGGGCTTTATCGATATTAGGGTTGAACAGAAATAAAGATTGCGATTGCGCAGAAGAAATTTGGCAATACTTGGCCCAACTGTTTAGGGCCTGGTAGAGGTTGGTGAAATCTTCTTGTCGAAGCTGGTTTGGCTTTGAACACCCAATTAGTAAGGCTTTTATGAAGGAATCTTCAACCGTGCTATCACCAAATTCATCGTCCTGGATTTGCATCTCCAAGAGTCCGTGCTGTTTCGCCATTGCATAATATTGATGGAGAGACAGCCAGAGGCCGTCGGATATGGGCTCATAGAGTTGATAGTGCCGTTGAATTGTTTGGGTCAAATCGGTAATGGCACGATGCAATGCTTTCGACGTTAGTTCGTCGGAATCCCCCAATGCAGCAGAATGGGCAGCAACGATTTTATAGCCCGTTGCAAATAAGTGATTGAGTGTATTGACAAGGTTCGTAACTTTTCGTGGTAGTTTCGGTAGTACGATGGGTTGATTTAAGTAGTGTTTTGATAGCGCTTTAAAGACATAGTGAACGGTTTTTCGTAGCTTTTCTAATACCATCATTCGTGCAGCTGGGACTAACCTTACACGATTAAGTTCTTCCACAGCACGGTATAGCTGACGAGTCGTTTGTCCCAGATTGGCCATTGGTAGCGCGGCGATCCACTGGTCTACATCGGAGCCATTACATTGGAAAAAGCTGCATTGTTCCAAATCTTGATGGGGAACTTGCATAATAATGGTTTCTTGGTTATCCATACCTTTCACAACTCTTTGGCCTGGTATTCTGTGGTCGGTGAGGACTTTTCATGAAAATCCCTATCAGAAGCAGTATATAGCAGAATGGGATAAAAACACGTATCTGCGTTCTGTTCTATATGATCCTAGTCATTACATAGAGGCTGTTCGATAATGAAGCGCTAAATTTTGTGTTTTGACCAGCACATTCAGTTGCTGCGGTGCAGGGTAAGGGTTACTTAAAACACGAGACGTATCACCGGGGAAAGGCAGGACTGGCGTTAGCTGATTGAGTCGGGCTCGCATGAATCGGAAATGCATGAATAGGAGCTGTATGAAAAAACGATCAGTACAGTGATATGGGGGTTTTCGATCTTGCACCAGCTTGCTCTTTTACTAATTTCGGAACCAAGTACCCGGGTAAAGTCTCTATTAGCTCTGCAACGATTTTACTTGCATGATCCTGCTCGACGTCAAAATGGGCAGCGCCCTGTACTTTATCTAATAAATGTAAGTAGTAGGGGAGGACGCCAAACGCAAACAGGCGTTCACTCAGGTTTCTAAGTATGGTCGGGTCGTCATTGACGCCCGCCAGTAAAACGGATTGGTTTAACAGCGTAACCCCTGCATTTCTCAGTTGCGACAAGGCGGTTCCCGTCGCTTCGTTCAATTCGTTGGCATGATTGCAATGAATCACCATCACGGGATTTAAGCGACTCGACGTTAGCCAGTGCAGACACTCTTTATCAATGCGTTGTGGTATCAGAACAGGCATGCGGCTGTGGACTCGTAGCGTTTTTACGTGAGGAATTGCGGCAATCTGCTGCACCAATCCTGATAACAGCGAATTGCTAGCCGCCAGGGGATCACCTCCACTTAAAATCACTTCGCTGATGGAACTATCGTTAGCAATGTAATCTAGCGTAGAGGACCATTGTTGACGGCCAGGGTTGTTTTCAGCGTAGGGGAAGTGACGGCGAAAACAATAGCGGCAGTTAATAGCACAGCCGCCACTCACAATAAGTAGCACTCGACCGTGATACTTATGGATCAATCCAGGGCGCGGATTTGTATTTTTTTCGCCCACAGGGTCAGCGGTATAGCCGGGTTGCAAATCAAACTCCTGAGCGATAGGTAAAAACTGTTTTAACAGCGGATCGTTCCAATCCCCCTTTACCATGCGATTGATAAAGTTGCGGGGCACTCTTAAGGAAAATGTTTTATCTGCCTGAACGGCGGCCGGTAGGTGTTTCAAATTCAGGTCGAGGAGTTCAAAGAGCTCTTTTGGATCGGTAATTGCGCCCGCGAGCGACTGTTGCCATGTTTCTTCAGTGTCCTTTGACTTACAGACTGGTTCTGTTTCAAGTATCATAAGCGCTTTTACTACTTTGCCGTCTTTATTAAAGATTGAGGGAATACCATGGCGACCTATTCTACCAACGAATTCAAAAATGGTCTTAAATTAATGCTGGAAGGAGATCCTTGCACCATTCTCGAAAATGAATTCGTGCGTCCGGGTAAAGGTCAGGCCTTTAGTCGTGTAAAATTTCGTAATTTGAGAACGGGAAGAGTTTGGGAGCGGTCGCTAAAATCGGGTGAAACGCTCGAAGGTGCCGATGTCGTCGAAACCGATATGGAATATCTCTACTGCGATGGCGAATTCTGGCATTTTATGGATCCTATTTCCTTCGAACAATATCAGGGAGATGCAAACGCGGTTGGAGAGAGCGCCAAGTGGTTGAAGGAACTCGACAAATGCGTGGTTACACTTTATAACGATTCGCCGTTAACCGTTGCGGTGGGTAATTTTGTCGAGCTGGAGGTGACAGAGACTGATCCCGGGCTAAAGGGAGATACTGCGCAGGGCGGAAGTAAGCCCGCAACCTTACAAACGGGTGCTGTCGTACGTGTTCCTTTATTTATGAACACCGGAGATGTTATACGAATTGATACTCGCACTGGCGAATACGTCAGTCGCGCTAAAGGCTAGGCCCGAACGTGATCGCGAACAGTCGTTGCTAGCGCCCCTATGGCCGATCTTGACTGGGGGCCTGTCCCCACTATTGACCACTTGCGTGAGCGAGCAAAAATTATTGCAGACGTGCGTTTGTTTTTTGCTAAGCGCAAGGTGCTAGAGGTTGAAACACCGCTGGTAGGTGCATATTCTGTTACCGATCCGCATATGGACGCCATCAAAACGGAAAGCCCCTTTGGTGTCCCGGCGTCATATTATTTACAGACATCGCCAGAGTATGCGATGAAGCGAATGATAGCTGCGGGATTCGGTTCTATATTTCAAATTTGTAAGTCGTTTCGACGGGGCGAGAAGGGCAGTCGTCACAATCCAGAATTTACCATGCTGGAATGGTACCGACCGGGTTTTGATCACTTTGATCTAATGGACGAGGTGAGCGAATTGATGTGTATGGTGTTGTCCTGCCAACCCGTTCGGCAAATGACCTACCGACAGCTGTTTGAGCAATATTTAAACATCGACCCTCATTCTGAAAACAGCACATCTCTGGAGCGTATTGCGCGAGAACAAATCGACATACAGATGCAAAGTGAGAATAAGGACGATTGGCTCAATGTATTAATGACCGAGATTATCGAGCCGCAAATCGGTATTGAAGCGCCTCTATTTATTTACAATTATCCCGCCAGTCAATGCGCATTGGCAAAAGTCGTTTTGGATGGAGAGGGCGTACCGGTTGCGGAGCGGTTCGAGTTGTATTTTCGTGGGGTTGAATTGGCTAACGGTTACCATGAGCTGACGGATTCTAATGAACAGCGTCGTCGTTTCAAAAAAGATCAGGATCTTCGGCAGCGCTTAAATCGTGTTGATATTGCCATAGACAAAAACTTTATGGCAGCTATAGACAGTGGTTTGCCTGCCTGCGCCGGTGTCGCGATGGGAATGGACAGGCTTATAATGACGGCATTGGAGTTGGATACAATTGATGATGTATTGAGTTTTCCCATTGATCGAGCTTAGGTTTATCTCGAAATGCTTAAGTTGAGCTCGAATTAAAGAAAGAGTACCCATGACATCGTTGATTTTTACCAGTAAAAGCGAGCAATCGGGTATTAAGGGTTATTTCAGCTGTCTTTTCGTCTTTTATTCCTTGCCCTGCTTGAGTACAATAACGTGCACTTGCCCCTACGTCAGTCTTATGGGCTTGGAGAATTGGTAATATAATCGCCTCAATAGCCAATAAAAATCAGGCAAAAGAAGCAGACAATATGAAAAACAGGCAATACAAACAAAGCGTGCTGAGCATGCGCGAGATTACTCGCTGGCGATGGTCTCTCTACTAAGACCGTAGCGGCAGGTTGATTCCTGTCTGTTTGAATCATGAATGCCTGATTACCATTTTCTCTAAGGACTATACCAATGGACGCCGAAACTTTTGCCGACCTGGCAAATCAAAACTATAACCGTATACCTGTAACTCGCGACGTACTAGCCGATCTTGATACCCCGCTCAGTAGTTACCTAAAACTGGCAAATGGTAAATATTCATACTTATTTGAGTCCGTTCATGGCGGTGAAAAATGGGGTCGCTATTCCATTATCGGCCTGCCTTGTCGAACGGTTTTAAGGGTTGTCGGTTATACCGTAACGGTCGAAACTGACGGTGAAATTGTCGAAAAAACGGATGTCGATGATCCATTGACTTATATCGAAGAATTTCAAAAAAGGTATCGTGTCCCCCAGCTGGATGGTATGCCTATTTTTCACGGTGGTTTAGTCGGGTACTTTGGTTACGATACTGTCCGTCTGGTCGAGGAAAAATTAAAAGAAACCGTCCCAAAAGATGTGATAGGGACGCCAGATATCTTATTGCTAGTGTCGGATGAGGTATTGGTTTTCGACAATTTGGCCGGCACTATTAAACTTATCGTGCATGCGGATCCCAGTGATTCCAATGCCTATGACAGCGCTATAGAGCGCATTGACCAATTGGCAAGCCTGTTGCCAGAAACTGCGCCACGGTTGCCAGAACTCAATTTGCAAGAAACCTCAGACTTTATTGATGAGGGAGATTTTGTCTCCAGTTTTGGTGAAAACAATTTCAAGCGTTCGGTAGAAAAAATAAAGGAATACATTCTAGCAGGTGATGCAATGCAGGTGGTTGTATCGCAACGCCTGTCAATTCCATTTACCGCCGAGCCGATAAATCTATACAGGGCTCTTCGGAATCTGAATCCTTCGCCCTATATGTATTTTCTCAATCTGGATGATTTTCATATCGTCGGATCGTCTCCGGAAATCTTGGCGCGGCTCGAGGATGATACTGTTTATGTGCGCCCCATCGCGGGAACGCGCCGTCGCGGTTATACCGAAGAAGAAGATCTCGACCTCGAAAAAGATCTGTTGGAAGATCCCAAAGAAATAGCCGAACACCTAATGCTTATCGATTTAGGCCGCAATGATGCTGGAAGGGTTTCTGAGATTGGATCGGTTGAGTTGACCGATAAAATGGTCGTGGAGCGTTATTCACATGTCATGCATATTGTGTCAAATGTTATCGGGAAGTTGAAAAAAGGCAAAACCGCCATGGATGTTTTGCGAGCGACTTTACCCGCTGGTACATTGAGTGGTGCGCCGAAGGTTCGCGCAATGCAAATAATTGACGAGCTTGAGCCTGTAAAACGCGGCGTTTATGGTGGCGCGGTGGGATATTTGTCATGGCATGGAAATATGGATACTGCGATAGCAATACGAACGGCGGTGATAAAAGACAATCAATTACATATTCAGGCGGGTGCTGGCGTAGTGGCAGATTCACAACCGAAATTGGAGTGGAAAGAAACCATGAATAAGGCGCGCGCCATTTTTAGTGCTGCAGCTATGGTTCAGAAAAAACTGCACGGCAGCAACGCTTCTGAAAATCGTGTGTCCAAAAATTCGAGCTCAGGCAAGTCGGCACTGATCAATAAGGAGGGGGCGTAATGTTATTAATGATCGATAATTACGACTCGTTTACTTACAACGTAGTGCAGTATCTTGGAGAGCTTAAAGCAGAGGTGAAAGTTGTCCGTAACGATGAAATCACCATTCGGGAAATAAGAGAACTTGCGCCAGAAAAAATAGTTGTTTCACCGGGCCCCTGCACGCCTAACGAAGCCGGCGTGTCTATGTCGGTAATAGAGTCTTTTTCTGGGAAGATTCCTATTCTGGGTATTTGTCTTGGTCATCAAAGCATCGGACAGGTATTTGGTGGCAAGGTTATTCGCGCTCGTAAAGTCATGCATGGGAAAACATCACCGATTTACCACAATCAACAAGGCGTCTTTAATGATTTGCGTAACCCCTTTGAAGCGACGCGTTATCATTCGTTGATACTAGAGACGGAGACTCTGCCCGACTGTCTTGAAATTACAGCTTGGACACAAACCGATGATGGCGCGGTTGATGAAATTATGGGTGTTCGCCATAAAACTCTGGCGGTTGAAGGCGTGCAGTTTCATCCAGAATCGATCTTAACTGAGCACGGCCACGATTTGCTAAATAATTTTCTAAAAAGTTAAGGTCGATAACTTTATCAAGGATAAGTCATGGATATACAGTCAGCTATAGCTAAAGTCATCGATGGTGGTTCGCTGAACACCAGCGATATGGTCGACGTCATGCGACAGATTATGACCGGTGAATGTACCGATGCACAGATCGCCGGTTTTTTGGTGGCTCTTCGGATAAAAGGCGAAACCGTTGAAGAAATTACCGGGGCTGCAAAAGTCATGCGTGAGCTGGCGTTGCCGGTATCCGTCAGGGGGGAACATTTAGTCGATATTGTTGGAACCGGGGGAGATGGTACGAGTATCTTTAATGTGTCTACTGCGAGCACTTTTGTCGCGGCGGCTGCCGGCTGTAAGGTAGCCAAACATGGCAACCGTTCTGTTAGCTCTAATAGCGGCGCGGCAGACTTGCTAGAGACTGCAGGTGTACGGCTGGATATCAACCCCGAGCAAGTGGCCCGTTGCATTGAGCATGTAGGTGTCGGATTTATGTTTGCACTTAACCATCATTCGGCCATGCGGTTTGCCATCGGTCCACGGAAAGAGTTAGCCACTCGTACCTTGTTTAATTTATTGGGGCCAATAACCAATCCTGCCGGCGTAAAAAACCAGTTACTCGGGGTGTACAGTAAAGAATGGGTAAGGCCGATAGCCGAGGTGCTTCGCGATTTGGGCAGTGAGCATATACTCGTTGTACATTCCGCCGACGGACTTGACGAAATAAGCATTGCTCGGGAAACCTATGTTGCGGAGCTAAATGCGGGTGAGATTACCGAATACGTTATTACCCCCGAACAATTTGGTATCGAGCGTGGTGGATTAGACGATCTAAAAGTGACGGACTCGAAGGAAAGTTTGGCACTCATTAAAACACTCTTATCGGGAGCGGAAAGCTCAGCTGCTGACATTGTTGCGTTAAATGCCGGGGCCGCAATCTACGCAGCGAATGTCGCCTCCAGTTTGAAAGAGGGCGTAAGCATTGCGCAAGATATCTTAGGCAGCGGGGCGGGTCTCGAAAAACTGAATGAACTCGTGCAAGTCACACAAGTAATGAAAGAATCATCGAGTTTGTAATGAATACACCGACTATTTTAAAAAAAATTGTAGAGCGAAAACGCGAAGAAATTGTTGAGCGCTCATCTCGTATTTCCAGTAGTGATTTACATGCCCAGGTGCGCGCCCAGAGTGCCTGTCGTGGTTTTGTTCAGTCGATCCGTGGAAAAATTGCTGCACAGCAATCAGCAGTGATTGCCGAGGCAAAAAAAGCGTCGCCCAGTAAAGGTGTTATAAGAGAGAGTTTTGATCCGGCTTCGATAGCAAAGAGTTATGAGCGAGGTGGCGCGGCTTGTTTGTCGGTATTGACTGATAAGGATTTTTTCCAGGGTTCTGAAGACTATTTAATACAAGCGAGAGCGGCCTGTTCGTTGCCGGTTATCCGTAAGGATTTCATAATCGACCCTTACCAGATTGTGGAGGCACGTTCCATTGGAGCCGATTGTATATTGCTCATCGTCTCTTGTCTTGAGGACCAGCAAATGGCGGAGCTTAATGCCGCGGCTAGAGAGTTAGGCATGGATGTGTTAGTTGAAGTGCACGATCAGCAGGAACTTGAGCGTTCCCTGCCATTAGGTAATACGCTGGTCGGAATTAATAATCGTAATCTTAATACGTTTGAAACGACCTTGAGCACCACGTTTGAGCTGTTACCGAGTATTCCCGATGATCGTATTGTCGTGACGGAAAGTGCGATTCACAGTCACGCCGATGTGCTAGCAATGCGTGATCATGGCGTCAATGCATTTCTGGTGGGAGAGGCTTTTATGCGCGCTGAAGACCCTGGACAAAAACTGAAGTCCCTTTTTTCTATTTGAGTGCCTAACCGCGTAAGTGTTTCAGCAAAGCCATGCTATAAACTTTACTCTCTTGGTTTTCCTCGAGCTGCTTTGACATATCTAAATCGGTTCTCTCTGCTGGCGGAATGACGTCGATAAATCTCCCATTAGCTATGAAAGAAACTATGAAAAAAGCTATGGTGAAATAACCTGGGCCGGAATCTATTCCGATGGGCGTCTTCCACCGCTGCGGTTGCAGGCGTAAAGCTTCTGAGTCATTGTTATCGGGTACCGTATACCACCATCGTTTTTCCTTTTGCTTCCAGAAGTCCCTGTTCCTCTAATGTTTTCAAAACACGGCCCACCATTTCCCTAGAACAACCCACGATACGACCGATTTCCTGGCGGGTTATCTTAATTTGCATCCCGTCGGGGTGAGTCATTGCGTCGGGTTGTTTACATAGATCCAGCAGCGTACGGGCAACCCTGCCGGTGACATCGAGAAACGCAAGGTCTCCGACTTTTCGCGTCGTTGCACGCAGGCTATTCGCCATTTGTTTGCTAATAGCGAACAAAAATTCTGGCTTAGCTCTGCTCAATTCATGAAATTTAGCATAGGAAATTTCGGCGACATCGCATTCTACTTTGGCTTTGATCCAGGCGCTGCGTTGTTGGGCGTCGTCAAACAGCCCCATTTCTCCGAAAAAGTCTCCCTTGTTTAGGTAGGCGACGATAATTTCTTTGCCTTCATCGTCTTCAATCATCACTGTGACAGATCCTTCAATGATGTAATAAAGCGAGTCGCTAACGTCTCCGGCGTAGATCAGGGTACTTTTTGCAGGATAGCGGCGGCGATGACAATGGCTGAGAAATTCTTCTACATTCTCAATGTGTGGGGTTAGGGCTACACTGACCAACTTTCTGTCCTCTTGATGGTATAATTATTTTTTGGTTCCTTTCCAGTCTATGATTATGGTCTCTATTGGGCCGTTATGCTAGTTTGAAAGGGTTAACTCAGGCTATTAAATTGGACTTTTTGACGGTGAAAGCCCGCTGTTCAACGTTCCGGTTTATCTCAAAGTGAATAGAGTAATGAAAGCGACAGTTAATTGGGTTGACGGTGTTAGTTTTTCAGCAATGTCCGAAACAGGTCATACGGTAGTAATGGACGGACCAGAGGACCACGGTGGAAGGAACCTGGGGCCAAGGCCGATGGAGATGTTATTGATGGGGATGGGGGGGTGCGCGTCCTACGATGTACTCAGTATCTTACAAAAATCTCGACAGCAGGTCACTGCCTGCGTGGCTGAGTTGGACGCTGAACGCGCCGATGCAGTGCCCGCTGTTTTTGTTCGTATCCATTTAAAATTTGTTGTTACAGGTCATAAACTAAAAGAAGCTCAAGTAAAGCGTGCGGTCAGTTTGTCGGCAGAAAAATATTGTTCAGCGTCAATTATGATGGAGGCTGCGGGAGTTGCTGTTACCCACAGTTATGAAATAGTAGAGCTGGATTAGGCTGTCGAATTGAACGTGCTTTAACAAGACTCGGCAACAAAATTGTAATATAATTCTGTTCGAAAACCTAAGGGGTGGCCAGTGGCCTGAGATGTTTACTGCGTGTATGTCGACGTAAGCAAACCCTTGAACCTGATCCGGTTAATACCGGCGTAGGAATAGGTCAGTTAAATCCCTCTTCATATCGCCCGCCGGGTCTCTTTCCTGTTAACTATCGAGAGAGAACCATGACAAATCTATTAAGTTCACGCTACCTTGTGAATACCCTAAGTATTGCTGCGCTACTTTGCGCAACAAATACCGTTGCCGAAGAATTAAAGCCAATCGATGAAATTGTTGTGCGAGCCGATTTTCGGCCGGCGACTTTGCAAACCACCGCAGGCAGTTTGACTGTCATGACTGAAGAGCTCATTCGTGCTCGTGCCGGCCAGCATATCGAAGACATCCTTAACGTTGCGCCAAACGTGAACTTTGCCAGTGGTTCTTCTCGCGCCCGCTATTTTCAAATTCGAGGAATCGGGGAGCGAAGCCAATTCTCACAGCCCGTTAACCCCTCGGTTGGATTCATTATTGATGAGGTTGATTTTAGCGGTATTGGGACGGCAGCTACTTTGTTTGACGTTGAGCAGGTTGAAGTGCTGAGAGGCCCACAGGGAACTCGTTATGGTGCCAATGCCCTCGCTGGTGTGATCAGCGTCCGCACCACTCCTCCGACAGACGCTCGCGGTGCTCATGTTGAAGCGACGGCCAGCGATTATGATACCTATAGTTTGGGTGTGGCAGCTAATTCGCCACTCGTTGAAAACAAATTATTTGCACGTATTGCATTGCAGCGCTACAAGTCGGATGGCTTTATGGACAATACCTACCTGCATCGCAGTGATACCAATAATCGGGATGAATTTACCGGTCGATTAAAATTACACTGGCTAGCTGGCGACGACGTTACGGTTGACGTGAGCCTTTTTCATATCGATATCGACAATGGTTACGACGCATTTTCTCTCGATAATAATCGTAATACTTTGTCGGATGAACCGGGAACGGATGCTCAGAAAACTGATGCTGTTTCAATTACGGTTAACTCCGAATTGAGCGCCGCCGCTCACCTTGTTTCGATTATGTCGTATGCAGATTCACAGCTCGAATACAGCTATGATGAAGATTGGGCTTATGAAGGGATCACCGGCTGTCAGGCAGATTACTCTTTTTGCGAATACAGCTCATTTGATCAATATTTGCGGGATAGGGAAAATCGCAGTCTGGAATTCCGCTTGGTTTCAAGCCAAGATGGAAAGATTTTTGCTAATGCCAGTGATTGGGTGCTGGGTGTCTATTTCGCCGAAAAAGATGAATTTTTAGAGAGAAATTATACTTATAGTGCCGGCACTTTTAATAGTGACTATAAAACCCGTAACTTAGCTGTTTATGGGCAGCTTGATACGGCCATAAGTGACCGACTGACTTTAACAACCGGTTTACGGTTTGAGCAATGGGACGCCGATTATGATGATAATAATAATCTGAGTATTGATAACGACGAAGCGCTTGTCGGCGGAAAAATTGCTTTGGATTATCAATTCACCGACGATCACGTCGTGTATTCGAGCTTATCAAAAGGCTACAAGGCGGGCGGTGTTAATACCGACGGTAGTTTACCGATTAGTCAGCGCGATTTTGACACTGAATATCTGTGGAATATTGAAACCGGTCTTAAATCGAGTTTGCTTGAGGGGCGCTTGAGTTCGCGGATATCACTATTTTTTACCCAGCGTAAAGAGCAGCAGGTCAAGGGTTCATTTGTTATCCTGCGCCCAGGAATGGGTCCCGAATTTATCGACTTTGTCGACAATGCAGCCAATGGTGAAAATTATGGTCTAGAGGTTGAGCTTAATTGGCAGTTTAATGAACAATTACAGCTGTTCGGCGCTCTTGGCTTATTGCAAACAACCGTTGAGGACTATGTCACGCCCGACGGTGTCGATATATCCGGGCGTGATCAGGCGCATGCGCCAAACTATCAGTTTAATCTCGGTGCAAACTATGCAATCACGACACAATGGCAAGCGAGGATTGAGCTGGAAGGTAAAGATGCATTCTATTTTTCCAACCGGCACGATGAAGAATCTGAATCTTATGAACTATTGAGTGCTCGTATTAGTTATCAACAGGACAACTGGAACGTTGCTTTGTGGGGCCGCAATTTGACCGACGAGCGATATGAAACGCGCGGTTTTGGATTCGCAAATGACCCCCGTGATAATTATGCAACAGGTGGTTATCAGCAATTAGGTGAACCGCGAGTTGTCGGTCTGTCGGTGTCCTATAGTGTTAACTGAGCAAAGTTTTTCTAATGTGCCTAAAGGGTGAATATGATGCAGTTGTCAGTTGAAATAAGTATGTACCCCCTGAAAGAAGAATACATTCCTGCCATTCAAGGTTTTATAGACAGGGTAAATACCCGGCCAGGAGTGAAAGTCATTACGAATGATATGAGTACGCAGATATTTGGTGATTATGATGTGGTCATGGATTTGATGCGTGATGAAATGCGCAAGTCATATGAACAACACGGGCGGGCAATTTTTGTTTGCAAATTCATCGAAGGCAATTTGGACAATTCGGAAGCCTCGAGTTGACAGAGACGGTCGTGACTTATGAATGAAGCTTCGGTCCGCGCAATGATTGTCGATGCCTTTCAGATGATGTCTGGATGGGAGCTAGTGGCGGTAGTTCTGGCGCTACTGTATTTAGTCCTTGCGATGAAAGAACGTATTGAGTGCTGGTATGCCGCTCTAGTTAGCACGGCTATTTACACGGTGATTTTTTGGGATGTTAATCTGTTAATGGAATCTGCCTTACAGATTTACTATTTGTTTATGGCGGTATTTGGTTGGTACCAGTGGCGAAAAGACAGGGGTCAAGAAAAAGAATTTACGATTCGGGTGTGGGAGCTAAGACAGCATCTATTAACTTTTTTTTGCCTTATTGTTGTCGTGGCTATTTCGGGTTATCTGCTAGCTAACAATACGACTGCAGCATGGCCCTATGTTGATTCTTTTACAACGTGGGGAAGTGTCATTACGACCTATATGGTCACAAAAAAAGTGTTGGAAAATTGGCTCTACTGGCTTGTTATCGATAGTGTCTCAATTGTGCTTTATATTGATCGAGAGCTTTATCTGACGGCAATCTTATTTTCACTATACCTGGTGATCGTGTGTTTCGGATATAGTCGGTGGATGAAAACGTATCAGAGGCAGCAGGATTTATGTCTGGCGACGGCGTAACGTCTGAGCGAGTTTACAGTGCGCTCTCGACCTGGCCCTGTTGGTCGGTTTCCAGGCCCGTGATCATAAGGCAGCTGCGCGGCGGTTTAACCAATGACAGTTATCTTATAGAAGTATCGGGAGTATTTTTTGTGCTGCGCATAAACGCTGATAATAGCGATCAGTTGGGTATTGATCGGCGACAGGAAATTCAGGCAATGGCTCGCGCGGGAGACAGTCATCTCGCACCCGCAATTATTTATGTTGATCATGAAATTGGTTTTTTGGTTACTGAGTATATCGAAGGCCGTGTTTGGAATGAGGGTGATTTGGATTCTGCGAATAATATCTTAAAGCTTTCAACGCTTCTTGATTCGATTCATGGCTTGGCGCCGATAGAGACTTCCGTTTTCATTGCAGAAAAAATTCGCGACTATAAAAATGAAATTGGTGCAGTAATTCCAGGTCTGGATGAAATAGAAAAAGCGATGGAGGATTTTGTTGACGAAGCAATTACTGATATCTCTTGTTTTTGCCTATGTCATAACGATTTACTGGTGTCCAATATTGTTGAAACATTAAGCGGTGATTTGATTGTTTTGGATTGGGAGTATGCTGCAATGGGCCACCCCTTATTTGATTTGGCGGCAGTTATTGAAGGTCAGAAAATCGCTAAGTTAGCTTCGGACAATTTATTGTCCCATTATCAGGCTGCTTATTCTGATCCATCGAGTGCCGATTACAGGCGTTTTTTGCAATGGCGCGTCATCTATTGTTATGTTGATCTACTTTGGTATGCCCTGCACCTAGAACATGAGCAGAAACTAATAGCGAAGAAAATTCTATATTTGAACGAGCTTTTAACCAATTTCGACCGCACCATGACTATCGAGAGTGGCTTTGATTAAGATTAAAAAAAACGCCCTTATTGTCTTAATGTTTCTTATGTTTTTCCTGTTCTTTTTTGGTGGCCCAAATTATGAGTCCTCTCGGTCTTTCAAAGAGTTTTGGAATTTTGGACATATTGTCTTCTTCGCTGTATTTGCCCACTATTTTTTTTGTAGCGGAGGTGCTTTAGCGCAATTATCGACTCTAAAAAAGCTCTTATTAACAATGATTTTTTCGTTGTTATTAGGGCTGTTCATTGAGTATATTCAATACGGCATCAATCGCGACCCCGATATCGGCGATGTATTGAGAGATGGTCTTGGGGGGTTGGTGGGTTTGTTTTTTTCTCCCATTTTACTTAACGCCAGACTAAAGATTGTTGTCAGAGTTGTATTGTCAGTTTTACTTGTTGTCCAGGGGTTGCCGTGGCTGAGTTATTTGCTCGACGAGTATGACGCGAAATCATCATTTCCTGTTTTATCTGACTTTGAATCAGAGGTTCAGTCGTCACGTTGGACGGGTTCTAATAGCGTATCCGATCGCGAGCCAAAAACAGGAAGCGGTTCTCTCGAAGTCCCGTTAGGAACAGAAAAGTACTCCGGTGTCGGTTTGAAATATTTTCCCCGAGACTGGAGTCATTATCAATCCCTCTATTTTGACGTTTTTAGCCATGAGCAGAACTTCGACATAACGGTACGGATAAACGATCGGCAGCACCGTAAAGGTGCGCAGGACTATTCGGACCGCTTTAATCGAAGCTTTAAGTTAAATAAAGGATGGAATTCTATTGTTATACAATTAGACGAAGTATCGAAAGCGCCTCTCACCAGGCTGTTAGATCTGTCCGACGTCGAGGGTTTGGGCATTTTTGTTGTTGCGTTGAGTTCACCAAGTATTCTATATATCGATAACGTAAAATTACAGTAATTTTTGTTTCTATTGGTGTACAGTCTCGCATTCAGCTTGCCTGTTTCATTCGGTAGAAATTCGATATCGCTCTTATAGGATTTTCGCTAAGCCAAAAACGCTGACCAGTAATAACACGCTACCGAGTATGCGATAAAAAACAACGGGATCAGCCTCTAACATTATTCGATGAAAGCGAAGTCCTACGAGATGGCCGATACCTGCGCAAGGCAAAAGCCAGATGTGATAGATTAAGTTCAAATCAACGCCCGCATAGATAAAGGCGGCCATTTTAATAGAAACCAGTATCATCCATAAGGCAAAAATGGTGTCGCGTAATTGTTCGCGGGCAACGTTACTTGTATATACGGCGACAATCAGCGGGCCTCCAATCAGAGAAGTGCCGCTGAAATACGCACCGATAACTAAAAAAACGACGTCTAGCTTTTTGCTGTTAGTAGCAAACGGGCGATTTAGAATATAGGAAATGGCATAAAGCGAAACAATGGAAAAAATGATGCCGCTCATAATGTGTGCGGGCAAGGTGATTAAACCCAGTACACCTATGAGCTTCGGGATAATCATTATTTTCAGGGAGCTTTTTAAGTAGCTCCAGTCGACATGGCTCTGATTTTCTACGTTTTCTGTTTTTTCATTTTTGTTTTTTTCCCAGTTTTTATACAGCGTTATTCCCGCGAAAAATAATAAATGAACCGAAACAATCGGTAGGTACACCAGCGGCCGGTCATCGATTAACAGCATAAAAGGCAGGGATAAAACCGAACCGCCAAACCCCAGCCCGGAACGAACAAAGCCGCTCCAGATAAAAGTTAACGTTATTAGCAGATATTGATAGAGTTCAAGTTCTGGCATCAATGCTAGATATTGTCGAGATTTTGTTCAGAAATTGCCTCTCCTAATAAACTACCCATTTGCGTGGGGCTACCCGCTGATAAATTTTCGTTCCATTCCATGACTTTCGGGCCGAATAAAACAATGGCGGTTGAACCCAGTTTAAATCGGCCCATTTCCCCACCTTTCTCAATGACTATTGTTCGCGGCTCTTTATTGTAATGCGAGACTTTTATCTCTCGTTTTAGAGGAGCTATCTGTCCATCCCAAACGGTTTCAATACCAGCCACGATCATTGCGCCAACGAGCACGATAGCCATCGGGCCCGCGTTAGTGTCGAAAATGCACACAGCCCTTTCATTGCGGGAAAATAGTCGGGGCACATTTTCAGCGGTGCTGGTATTGACAGAAAATAAATCACCGGGCACATAAGTCATGGAAATTAGCTTGCCCGTTAATGGCATATGTACGCGGTGGTAATCTTTTGGAGACAAGTAGATGGTGGTAAATTGCCCGTTCGCAAAGGATGAGGCGGTCTCTTGATCTCCGCCGAGTAATTCCAGCAAGCTATAATCCTGGCCTTTCGCTTGGAAAATCCGGCCATTTTTAATGGCGCCTAGCTGGCTTACTGCGCCGTCGGCGGGGCAAACTATTTTGTTTTCGCCGGCGGCGACAGGACGAGCGTCATCCTTCAGTGCGCGGGTAAAAAATTGATTAAAGCTACCATAGCTTTCCGGTATTGGGTCTACCGCTTCGCTCATATTGACATCGTAGTGTTTGATGAACGCCTTGATGATAGTGTTTTTTAACCAGGGCCATTCGCAATTTGCTATCAGTCCTGCAAATCGTGAAAGTGCGTGTTGTGGAACAATGTATTGAAAATAAATAAAAAGTGTTTTCATGAAAATCTTATGTTCCTATTCTATTGGTGTATCGTCGCGGTTACCCCATTCAGACCATGAACCGTCGTAACCCTTAATGTTTGTATACCCGAGTATTTTCATGGCGAGGTATGACAATCCAGAACGATGATGTGTTTGGCAATGAGTCACTATTTCTTTTTCTTTCCCCAATCCCACGTCTTCCAGTCTTTTCTGCAGTAGCTCTAGATCGATGAGGCGCATATTACGATCCCGGTCCATCAGTTCAAGCCAGTCGATATTTATCGCTCCCGGTATATGTCCGGCACGTTTTGCCAGCACTTTACTGCCATCGTACTCTTCTGCGGAGCGCGCATCCCAGATACCAAAATTGTTATCGTTGAGTTTGGCGACAATGTCTGCAACGACGGCAATAGGATTATTGTCAATCGTTACCTGAAAGTCTGTCGGTCGTCCTGTATTGGTTTTTGATTCGGAGGAGTGCCCCTCGTTTAGCCACGCGTGCAGACCCCCGTTAAGATAAGAATAGTTTTTGTGGCCGAGGACATCCAGAGTCCAAATTAGGCGTCCCGCCCAGCCGCCACCTTCATCGTCATAGGCAATGACATGTTTACTGTCGTTGAGTCCGACGTCAGAAAACAGCTGTTTTAGTTGCTCTTTGCTCGGCAGTTTCCCCGGCACTGGCGCTGATCCCGCTTGCAAAGACTGTGGCGAAATATGAATGGCGCCTGGAATATGGTGTTTGGCATAATTATCCGCAGTACATACGTCAAGTATTAACAAGTTGTCGTCGGTGTTATGTTCTAAATAGTTTGCAAGCTGCTCTGCTTCCAGTAGAAGGGGGAGGTTCGTTGACGTCATGGCATTAGATCCGAAATGGAATTCTCTGGTGAATGATGAATGGTAAATAGGTGATCGGAGTAAGGGCGAGATGGTAGTGTAATACGGTACTGCGATATTGTACTGCAATTTTTAATTGGTTTCAGCTATCGTCATATTTTTCAAGGCATTGGCTGACGGCTGCACATAATTGCTTGAAGAACCGATATTGCTGGGCGCTGATATTTCCATTGCTTTTTGCGCAATCGGCGTAGATGACCGCAGTGGGGATTTTCTCGACGAAGATCGACATCATAAGAAATTCATTGGTATTGATCGCCTCTTTGAAGTTGTCGGGTAGCAACGGCGAGACCTTGGAATGATTGCCGCTGTTTAATTGAATACTCACCGTTTTTTGTAATAGTTTATTAAAGAAGTCGCCTCTGACTAATGTGTGGTTGAACTGAGTCAGAGCGGGGCTATTCTCGCAACCGTAATCATATAGGCAACGCAGGTTTTTCGTTTTACGGTTGAGCAGGCTGATGGTTGCTCTTTCCAGGCCAATAGCGTCGTGCATTGTCCGCAAGGCTAAATCTAGAATTTCGTGTTTATTTTTAAATGACTGCGAGTGCAGTTTTAATCGCTGTAGTACTGAAGCTAATTCTGGCGGAATCTTGGTGAGTTCCGCCTTATTTTTTGTCGACGGCTGTTCGATTTCAGGCTGTGACTGAGCACTTTTTTTCTTTGGGTGAGGGCGGCTTAGGCGGCTAGTGTTTGCTGAGTCGACGAGTCGTTCTTTTTCGATTCCATCTACGGGGCGTACCGTTGTCTGTTTTTTATGGTCAAGTTTTGTAGGGTCAGATTCTTCGGTGTCTAATATTGCACTGCCATGTTCTTTAGTTCTATGTTCTTTAGTTCTATGTTCTTTAGTTATATGTTCTTCAGTTCCAGTGTCGACCAGAACATGTTGCGCTTTTCTATAGCCGCTAAGTAGCTGTTGTGCCGGCGTCAAGGCACGCCGAATAGTATATTGTCTGGTAGCGTTGACCGCTTCCTGGTGCGCGAGCGCAATGGACTGCTCGACAGGTATCTGCAGGGCAGTGGCAAGAATTTTCTGTAAGCGCAGCGTCTGGCTTGAATTCCAATCCCATTCACTTTCGTCCGCTAATTGATTTGCCAGTGCAATGCCGAAAGCTGGGGAGCTGCAAACGCGCAGTAGCGAGGGTAAGTTTTCCATCGCAGGTTTTTGTTGCTCGTAGTCGATCTGGCTCAGCATTATCCATTGGCGGGCTGTTCCTCTTGTGCCTAGCTGCCAGCTTTCTTGCGTAAGTTTTGGTAAATTCCATCTGCGACTGACCAGACGATTCAGTTCGTGGAGTTTACAGCCGAATACTTGTACTTCCAGATCGCTGTGGCTCGAGCTATGATGCCGCGCCCGTAAGTGTTGCAGCTGCAACATTTGTTCTCCGGCATGAAACCATAGGGCCCAATTTGGCGCGCGTTGGAACAGTGCCGCCCAAAACATTTCGCCTGTGGGCCAATAAGGGTTTTTTGCAGCCCATGCTTCTACTTGGTAAGCCGCGTGCAAGCTGGTGCTTAGCTGCTGGCGATAGGCGGCGAAGTGAGTAAAATGTTTTTTATCATAGTCTTTGGCACGGCGAAGTAGCGTTTCGACGAAAGGGAAGCCCAAGAGACTAATTGTGTGCGACAGCGAGTGGGTTTCATTGTCCGAGCGTTGCAGTACTTTATTCGCTTCGCGCATTAATAATAGGCACATCCCGGGGTCTTCCATCAATATCGTGGCGATATTTTTGGCATTGCCGGTACTGGAATTGAGTTTTTGCAGGGCGGCTGTTTTGACTCGAGGATCGACGGGCAACGCCACCTCTTGCAATTGATCCTGCCATTCAGATAATCCCTGCGGGTTTTCTTTTTTGTTTTTTGCCATTGGGTCACTTAGAAAAAGAAAAGGGCGAACTTATAAGTTGAAAGAACTATCGGCTCGCTTCGGGCAATCTTTACCGCAGATAGTTTTACACCACTAATTATTCAGCAAATCTAAAGCATTTCTAGAGATCGTGCGATTGACTCAAAGCTGTCCAGGCGACGTTGACTTATTTCTCCGCGTTCCAGCGCCGACAGTACCTGGCATCCGGGTTCACTTTGATGTTTGCAATTGCGAAACTTGCAGGCGCCAATGTGAGGCCGAAATTCGATAAATCCATCCAGTACTTCTTCGCGCTCCATATGCCACAAGCCAAACTCTCTGATGCCCGGTGAGTCAACCAAGTCGCCGCCGTCGGGGAAGTGAAATAACTTAGCGGTGGTGGTGGTGTGAGTGCCCTTGTCGCGGCCTTTGGATAGGCCTCCCACTTTTATGTCGACACCGGGAAGAAGAACGTTGATGAGGGACGACTTACCTACGCCAGATTGTCCGACAAAGACACTGGTGCGATTTTTGAGAACAGACTTAAGCTCATTGAGTCCATCCATACTCTGGGTCGACGCTTCCAGTACTCGATAACCGATTTTGGGGTAAATCGATAATAGTTTTTCTATTTCAGCTCGATTGTCGTTATTGATAAGGTCAACTTTGTTGAGAAGAATGAGGGGTTCGATGTTAACTGACTCAGCGGCAACCAAATATCGGTCGATGAGATTGGCATAAGGTTGTGGTAAGGGCGCGAGCACGATGACTATATAATCGATATTTGCTGCGATGGGCCTAAGTGTTCCGTGATTGTCGGGGCGAGATAGCTCCGACTCTCTATCGAGGCTTGCGATGACAACTCCGGTAGGGTTGCCCGGCATCCATATAACACGGTCGCCGGTAACCAGGGTGCCGAGATTGGATCGCATATGACAGCGGCTAATTTCACCGGGAGAGTCTTTCCTTTGACTTTCAATATCGACTTGATTACCGTAGTGCGCAATGACTAAGCCCTGTTGTTCAGAGCCTAATTCTCCTTCGTTAATCTGCCTGTCAATGCGGTCTGATCGCTGATTTGCACGTTTGACGCGATCTTCCTGAACTTTGTTGACACGCCACGCTTGGCGTCTTGTTAGTTTACGTTTGCTCATGAAAATCTTATAGTTGTTGATTGGCTTGCTAATAGTGAATAGCGAGAGAATTTTTTGCTACACTAGAAACCTAATGAACATGGTCATTGTTAGAGGGTTTCACCGTCTCAGTGCAACAGTTTAACTTTAATTCCTGGAAATTGTATGTCTTCAGTATCAAGTAATTCAGATATCAACTCAAATCCGGATTTAAACCTTATCTGGATTGATTTGGAAATGACAGGACTAGACCCTGAAGTAGACCGTATCATCGAAATCGCGACGATTGTGACTGATGCGAAATTAAATGTTATTGCTGAGGGACCTTCTCTGGCGATCCACCAAGCGGACAAAATGCTCAACGCTATGGACGACTGGAATACCCGGCACCATGGAGATTCTGGTCTAACCGAGCGAGTTAAAAACAGTTCAATTACCGAACGCGAGGCTGAATTAGAAACGATCGAGTTTTTAAGCTCCCATGTGGCAGCGGGTATGTCTCCCATTTGTGGTAATAGTATCGGGCAGGACCGGCGCTTTCTGGTGAAGTATATGCCGGAGCTCGAAGCCTATTTTCATTACCGAAACTTGGATGTGAGTACACTAAAGGAACTCGTGCGTCGCTGGCGTCCCGATTTGTTGGCGGGTGTTAAAAAGAAAGGGTCGCATTTGGCAATGGACGATACCCGGGAATCTATCGCCGAACTACAGTACTACCGGGATGTGTTTCTAAAGGTTGAAGGTGGCTTATAGTCGAGATTGTAGTCGGGCTTCTAGTCGGGCTTAATATAGAAAGTCGTTTTTGTCGAAAAGTAGTCTCAAACCGATCGTTTTCTATCAATTCTCGACATTATTGTCGCTGTACTTTCCTCCATGTCTTCGCAGTGCCCATTGAACATGTTCCCGAACGAGTGTTGAAGGGTGGTTTAGTTTATCTTCCAGGACTGAAATCAAACGTTGACTCGTCGGCGCATTACCCAGTGCAATAGCGATATTTCTCAACCAGCATTCGTAACCGATACGGCGGATTGCCGAACCTTCCGTTCGCTTTAAAAAATCCGGTTCGGACCATAGAAATAATTCGATAAGGTCGGCTGATTCCAAATTGTTACGGGGTTGAAAATCTTGTTCTTGCGTTTGTTCGGCGAATTTATTCCAGGGGCAGACCAGCTGACAATCGTCGCAGCCATAGATACGGTTACCCATTAAAGGACGCAAGTCCTCTGGAATGCTGCCTCGCATTTCTATCGTCAGATAGGAAATGCAGCGACGTGCATCCACTTGATTGGGTGCGACGATGGCATTGGTAGGACACAGGTCGATGCATTGTGTGCAGGTGCCACAGTGCATGGTTTCCTGCGGTGGGTCTAAAGGTAGGGGTAGGTCAGTGTATATCTCTCCGAGGAAAAACCAGCTGCCTGCTTTCGAATTTATCAGCAAGGTGTTTTTTCCAATCCAGCCGAGCCCGGCTTTTTCGGCTAATCCACGTTCCAGTACCGGTGCGCTGTCCACAAAAGCCCTGTAGTTGTAGGGACCGACTCGATCTGCAATTTTTCCAGCGAGGTTTGCCAGGCGTTTACGCATGAGTTTGTGGTAATCTCTTCCTAAGGCATAACGCGAAACATAGGCTTGAGTGGTATTTTCCAGCACCTTATTCATGTCTTCTGCATCGGGTAAGTAGTCCATTCTAGCGCTCAGGACCCTGATCGTGCCGGGAATTAATTTTTCTGGGTGAGAGCGTTTATCGCCATGGTGCTCCATATAATGCATTTCTCCATGGAAATTTCGATCGAGCCAATGCTCAAGATGTTTTTGGTGATCTTGCAGGTCAACATCACTGACGCCAATTTGTTGAAAACCGAGTTCCAGGCCCCACTGACGAATGTCGGCCACTAACTTCGACGTGTCGAGCGCATCTATTGATGTATTGCGAGTTAAATCAGTTGTTTTCATAAAGTTAGCGTAGCGGCTCTCCTGTTACGAACGTATAATTTCACAAAATAAACGTAGCCCTCAGGCGACCACTGAATTGATAATGGAGAAGGGTGTTCTCGTCGATCGTACAATGGTTTCGAGTCGCGTTTGAGGGTTGATCGTAGACAATTGCGTTAATGTATTCTGACAGAAGCCGGTACCTTTGTGTAATGAATGTAATCTAGGCAGTGAATAAGCTGATTAAACAATAATCCCGGTAAGCAATTATATAGTTAAGCGAGATTGTACGTAAGTAACAGGGTACGTAAACAATAACGTACGGAAGCAACAATGAAGGAACAACAATGAATCATTTTTCGCGCCATGATAATTTGCCTATGAGCCTTTATCGTGCGGAACAATCGCAGGAGTTAGATCGTATAGCGATGGAAGAGTTTGAAATTCCTGGATTTACGCTAATGCGTCGAGCGGGAAAGGCTTTGTTTCAGGTACTGTTGGGGAATTACCCCGATGTGGAAAAGATCACGGTATTTTGTGGCACCGGAAATAACGGCGGAGACGGCTATGTGGTTGCCACCCTTGCCCGTCAGAAGGGGATCGACGTTGAAATTGTTCAGGTTGGGCAGGTGAGCCGGATGAAAAAGGATGCTTCGCAGGCTCGGCAGCTGGCTTTGAGTGACGGTATCGCGATAGTAGATTTCGACTCGAGTCTGGCTGTTGAACGGGGGGTGATAGTCGATGCCATTTTGGGTACGGGGGTCACTGGTGAGGTGCGCGATGATCCTCTACTTGCCATTGATTGCATTAACCATGCAGGTTTGCCGGTTATCGCCGCCGATATTCCTTCGGGAATATGTGCCGATACCGGCAAGGTTCTGCACAAAGCGGTATATGCAGAGCACACTGTTAGTTTTATTTGTGTTAAGCAGGGGCTCCTCACGGGCGCTGCACCGGACTATACTGGAAGTGTATATTTCTCGAATTTAGCTTTGCCGGAAGGAGTATTTGAGTTCGTAAGTCCAAGTAGTCAACGACTGGACTTTAAGGTGCTTAAGGCGACTCTTCCAACCAGACAGCGCAGTGCTCACAAGGGATTGTTTGGGCATGTCATGGTCACCGGCGGCGATTCAGGTATGGCCGGTGCTGCGGCAATGGCGTCGCAGGCGGCTACCCGAGTTGGCGCCGGCCTTGTCTCGTGTGCAACACGTCCAGAACATATCTCAGCGATTATCAGTCGTTGCCCTGAAATAATGGCACATGGTGTGATTTCCGGGCAGGAAATCGAACCGCTACTTCAGCGAGCGACAGTTGTCGTCGTCGGGCCGGGTTTGGGCCGCGGTCCGTGGGGAGAACAATTACTGCAGCAAGTCTGTAAACTTGATGTCCCAATGGTTATAGACGCCGATGCGCTGAATATTATTGCCGACGGACGTGTTGTTAAGGAACCGTATCGTGATAATTGGGTCTTAACTCCGCATCCGGGGGAGGCTGCGCGGCTATTAAATTGTTCTACTGCAGATATCCAACAGGATCGATTTGGCGCCGTTCATGAATTACAGCGGCGTTATGGTGGTGCTGTCATACTGAAGGGCGCCGGTACGCTGGTCGCTGATCCCGATAATGAAACACCAGGTCTTTGTTGTTATGGCAACCCAGGTATGGCCTCCGGAGGTATGGGAGACGTATTAAGTGGTGTTTTGGCGGGTTTGCTTGCCCAGGGGTTATCTGTTGCCGAGGCTTCGCGTTTGGGCGTTTGTCTTCACGCCCGCGCTGCTGATCTCGCTGCTTTAGACGGCGAGCGCGGTATGGTTGCCACTGATCTTTTACCTCATTTAAGAGAGCTCCTCAAATGAAGGAGTTAAGCTTAGATTTACTAGGTGAAGAGGCCATGGTTGATTTGGGTGTCGAATTGGCCGCGTCGATAGCGAATGGGGGGGTATTTAGCGGCGCTGTTATTTTTCTTGAAGGCGATCTCGGGATGGGCAAAACAACGCTCAGCCGGGGGGTGTTAAACGGATTCGGATATCAAGGGGCCGTAAAAAGCCCGACCTATACATTGGTTGAGCCTTACGAATTTGAGCAATTGACAATCTATCATTTTGACTTATACCGTTTAGGCGATCCTGAAGAGCTTGAATACATGGGCATACGTGATTATTTTGATACAAACGACCTATGCTTGGTCGAGTGGGCAGAAAAAGGGGCAATGTTTTTGCCCAAGCCTGATTTAGTGGTTAGGATAGGGTTGATCGACGGTGGCAGAGTGGTTCGGATAGCTGGACAATCTGAACAAGGTCACAAGATTACAGCTAGACTCAGTGATAGGCTTGGGTTGTAAAAACATCCAGCCTTAACTATAAAATGAATTATAAAAATCAATTGTAAAAACATTTTGCAATAGGTCGGGGAAACCAACAAGAGTAATGATGTTGCAACGAATTATAATGCTGGGGATGTTAGCTGTACTGACGATCAGTTCAACCCATGCCGCTGATATCAATGATGTTCGTCTATGGCGTGCACCGGAATACACGCGGGTGGTCTTTGATCTGTCGGCCGCGGTCAAGCACAATGTTATTATTCTAGAAAACCCTAATCGGATTGTCATTGATATCGAGCAATCGAAAATCAAAACCGATTTTAAGAAACTCGACTTTGCCAGCAGTCCGATTATTCGTGTTCGTAGCGGTATAAAGAAAAAAAGTGATTTGCGGATTGTATTCGATACATCTGCGGTCGTAAAACCTCGAAGTTTTTTGCTGAGATCTACCAAAAAATCCGGAAACCGGTTGGTAATTGACCTATACGATAAAGAAATTAAGAAGAAACCGACTCGGCATGAGAACGAAAACCGCAACGATAAGCGCGATATCGTCATTGCGATTGATCCCGGGCACGGTGGTGAAGACCCTGGGGCAAGTGGTCCCAAACGGCTTCGTGAGAAAAAGGTCGTGTTGGCGATTGCTAAAGAATTGAATTACTTATTCGGCAAGAAAAAGGGCTATAAGCCCGTCTTAATCCGCACCGGAGACTATTATGTGGGTTTGCAAAAACGTCGCAAATTAGCTCATACCGCTCAAGCAGATTTACTGGTGTCGATTCACGCCGATGCATTTAAGGATAAGAAGGTGAATGGCAGTTCCGTTTATGTCTTGTCTAGAAAAGGTGCGTCGAGTACCACGGCAAAGATCTTAGCTGCCGAGGCGAACAATTCCGACTTGGTCGGGGGTGTTAACCTGAGTGAAAAAGATGATGTGCTGGCCAGTGTGTTAGCCGACTTATCCATGTCTGCGAGTTTGGATTTAGGGATTCAGGTGGGGACCAAGGTCGTTCGGGCAATGGGTAACGTTTCCAAATTGCACAGTAAAAAAGTTGAACAAGCGAATTTCTCGGTGTTGCGGTCACCAGATATACCGTCAATCCTGGTCGAAACCGGGTTTATTTCAAATCCTCGAGAAGCAAAAAAGCTAAATACCAAAAGTTATCAGCGTAAGATGGCGAAAGCCATTTTTGACGGAGTTTCTCTCCATTTTACCTCGTACCCCCCACCGGATACCTATTTGGCTTGGCAAAAACGAAACCGTTTAAAATCGCTCGAATATACCATTGCGCGAGGTGATACGCTGTCGGGTATCGCAAAACGTTTTCAGGTCACTATTGCTTCAATACGTCTGAAAAACGATTTGGCCTCCAATTCCATTAAAGTTGGACAGACTATTATTATTCCAGCTTCTTAAAGTTCAGAAACATATGACTCGAATAAAATTATTAAGCCCGAGACTGGCTAACCAGATCGCTGCCGGTGAAGTGGTGGAGCGGCCAGCGTCTGTGATAAAAGAGCTGGTGGAAAATAGCGTTGATGCCGGTGCGAGCCGAATAGATATCGACATTGAGGCTGGTGGCGTTAAGTTGATCCGGGTTCGCGATAATGGTTCCGGCATTGCGCAAGAAGATATGCCATTGGCTTTAAGTCGTCACGCGACCAGTAAAATCATTGAGCTCGAAGATTTAGAGAGTGTTACTAGTCTTGGGTTTCGCGGCGAAGCGCTGGCCTCTGTTAGTTCTGTGTCGCGACTGACTTTACTGTCCAATACTGAGCAGAAGGGCGCGGGTTGGAAGGCGCAAACAGAGGGAAGGGATATGCAAGTCGATGTAGGTCCCGCTCCCCACCCCCAGGGAACCACCGTTGAAGTTCGCGATCTATTTTTTAATACGCCCGCCCGTCGGAAATTTTTGCGCAATGAAAATACTGAGTTTAAGCACATTGATGAAGTGATTAAGCGCCAATCATTGAGTCGTTATGATGTGGGTTTTCATTTGAATCATAATGGAAAAGCCATTCATTCACTCAAGCCCTGTACTCGCCAGCTTGAACGCGAGCGTCGGGTCGCCGCGGTTTGTGGTCCTGCGTTTATGCAAAACGCATTGCACATAGATACTGATACACCAGGTTTGCGTTTATGGGGCTGGGTGGCTCTACCCACTTTTTCCCGCAGCCAGGCAGATTTACAACACTTTTTTGTTAACGGCCGTGTTATCCGAGATAAGCTGGTAAGCCACGCTGTGCGGCAGGCTTATCGCGATGTGCTGTTTCATGGTCGCCATCCAGCCTTTGTATTATATTTAGAGCTAGATCCGGCCGTTGTCGATGTCAACGTACATCCGACCAAACATGAAGTCCGTTTTCGAGATGGGCGTATGGTTCATGATTTTATTTTTAGAAGTTTGCATCGATTATTGGCCGACGTCAGACCAGAAGATCAGTTACAGCCGACCGGCCTCGATATACCAAAATCATTAAATAACGGAGTGGCAGTGGCTGAGATCCAGACGCAAAATGCCATGTCCTTTAGTTCCGGGGAGAGAAGTCCTTTTCAACGGCCCTCTGTGGGCCAAGTACGCGAACAGCTATCGGGTTATCAATCGTTATATGGTAGTAATACTTCCGGTCGAAGTGGCGGCGGTTTTTTCCCCGGTGACCAAAAAAACAATACGTTAGATGAAATGGCGGAAGCTAGTGATGTCCCGCCCTTAGGTTATGCCATCGCCCAGCTAAAAGGTATCTTTATTCTCGCGGAAAACGAGCGCGGATTGGTTCTGGTCGACATGCACGCAGCCCATGAACGGATTACCTACGAGCGGATGAAGAGCGCACGAGAGGGGGCCGGTATTCAGACTCAACCATTGCTGGTGCCTGTATCAATCGAGGTTAGTCAGCATGAAGCAGATTGTGCTGAAGCACAGCGTGAGTTTTTTGAAAGTGTGGGTGTTAGTGTCGACAGGGCTGGTCCGGAAAGTCTTTTGGTGAGACAGGTTCCTGTTATCCTACAGAGCAGCGATGTCGAGCAGCTACTGAGGGATGTCTTGTCAGATATTCTCGAATACGGTTCAAGTGATCGTATCCAGGCTCATATCGATGAGATCTTATCAACGATGGCCTGCCACGGTTCCATTAGAGCAAACCGACGTCTCAGTATTCCCGAAATGAATGGCTTGTTGAGGGACATGGAAGATACCGAGCGAAGCGGGCAGTGTAATCACGGACGCCCTACCTGGACCCAGTTATCATTGGATGAATTGGATAAACTCTTTTTGCGGGGTCAGTAAATGAGCCCTTTCTGCATGAAGCAAAATATGCTTTTGTGGACAATAGTTTGTTCGTTAGTTGTCGATTTTTGCCTTCCATTAACCGTCAATGCTCAAGCGCTTTTAGAAAGCCGCGAGCTTGAACCAATTCGATTTCAATTGCGTTGGCATCATCAATTTCAGTTTGCCGGGTATTACGCGGCTAAAGAAAAAGGTTTTTACGAAGAGGCCGGTTTTGATGTGGAGTTAGTGCCCGGTTCTGCAGATAAACAGCCCGTTCGTGAAGTCCTCTCGGGTCGCGCTCAATATGCGGTAGGGAACAGTGAGATTTTGCTGTCACGATTAAACGGTGAGCCGTTGGTGGCGTTGGCTACGGTATTTCAGTATTCACCATCGATATTACTTACCCTGAAAAAGTCTGGAATCGAAAAGCCTGCAGATTTAATAGGTCACCGCGTGATGGGGGTTAAGGATCGATCTGATGCAGATTTTTTCGCGATGTTTGCAAGAGAAAAAATCGCCTTAGGAAGCATGGACTTGATGAGTAGTAGTTACAACGTTGAGGACTTGATCGACGGAAAAACAGATGCGTTTAACGCGTATCTGACCAATGAGCCATTTTATTTAGAAGAAAAGGGAGTTGCTTACAACATCATTAATCCCCGTGATTACGGTGTCGACTTTTACAGCGATATTTTGTTTACCTCTGAAGATGAGGCTCGCTTTCATCCCGACCGAGTTGAACGTTTCCGAAGAGCGACGCTGGAGGGCTGGAAGTATGCGCTCGCCAATCCTGAGGAGCTTATTCAGACTATCCGGGATAAATATAGCAGTAAGAAAACCTTGAGTCATATGCGTTACGAGGCACTGTCAGTTATAGGTTTAATTCTTCCTGACTTGATAGAAATTGGGTATACAAATCCTCTTCGATTTCGGGCGATGGCGGAGGTTTTTTTGGAGCAGGAGTTAGTGAATAACCTGGACAGGTTTGATGGATTTATTTATACCCATAAAGAGAAAGAAAACAGTTATTCATTTTATTTGCTGATGGCAGTCTGTGTTTTTCTCTTTGCAGTTTTCGTTTTTTTTGTTTTGACGGCCTTGTTCAATCTACGAGTAAAAAGAGAAGTTGAAGAGAGACGGGTGGCAGAAGAAAAGCTAAAGTTATTAACGAATAAAGACTCGTCAGCGGAATTGCTTAATAGGCAAGTGTTCGAAAGAAAATACCGCGAAGAGCTAACTCGTGCTCAACGTTATGGCGATGTGTTTAGTCTTCTTCTCATTGATATTGACGATTTAAGGAAGTTAAGCGAGCGCCATGGGTCGGATGCCGACGAACGAATTATTATTACCATCGCTCAGCTATTGTTGGGAGACGGTAGAGAGAGTGACTATTTGGGGCGCTACTCGCACGGAGAATTTATTCTGTTGCTACCCAGAACAAGAGTGACTGAAGCAACTAACTACGCAAAGAGATTGTGCCGTTTTGTTAGGGAAAACCCTATTGACCTCGATGACGGTCAAGACGTTGCGGTGACTGTGTCTATTGGCGTGGCGGAGTGGAAGCCGGAAGACAAAGATGAAGAGACTATTGTTAACGCAGACAAAGCTCTGTTTCGTGCGAGAGCCAATGGACGAGATCAGGTTGTGTCCCGTGACCTTTAGAATCGATTTTATGTATTCACTACAGTCCGGCGCTAGTTCAGAATGAGCTTGCCTCCCGCATTTTTTTTGATGGGTCCCACTGCATCTGGAAAAACAGACCTTGCCATACAGCTTTGTCGAGAGTTGCCCTGTGAGATTGTCAGTGTCGATTCTGCACTAGTCTATCGAGGTATGGATATAGGAACGGCCAAGCCGAGTGCAGAAGAGCTAAAAAAGGCTCCGCACAAGTTAATCGATTTTCTCGATCCAGTACAAACTTATTCGGCTGCCGACTTTCGCCGAGATGCGCTGGAGGAAATGGGTTCGATAACAGCCAGGGGAAATATTCCTTTGTTAGTCGGCGGATCAATGTTGTATTTTAAAACACTTATCGAAGGAATTGCCGATTTACCCGTGTCGGACTTGGCGATTAGATCCGAAATTGAGGCTCAAGCCCAGAGTAAAGGCTGGCCCTATGTGCATGGCTTGCTTGCTAAGGTGGACCCGGAATCCGCACAGCGCATTCACCCCAATCATTCCCAGCGAATTGAACGAGCGCTAGGCGTTTACCGAGCGACCGGGAAGACGATTACCGCTTATTATGAAGAGCAAAATAAAGCGGGTTTGGGCCAGTACAGTTTACCCTACGAGCTCTTACAAATGGCGATCGCTCCACTTGACCGGAAGGTATTACATCAACGTATTGAGCAGCGATTTCAATTGATGATTGAACGTGGATTTATTGACGAAGTTCGGCACCTGTACAATCGGGAAGATCTTAATTTAGCTCTGCCGTCGATGCGCGCAGTAGGTTACAGGCAAGTTTGGCAATATCTCGATGGAATGTTATCCCTGGGCGAAATGAACGAAAGAGCAATAATTGCTACGCGGCAACTGGCAAAGAGACAGCTCACCTGGTTAAACAAGTGGAAGGGGCTGCAATGGCTTCATACAGATAGCCGCGGCTCGCTGGTTTCAAGTACCCAAACGGTCGATGGGGTGGCTGATATCGTCGGTATGCCGGCAATAACTCTCGCGTTAAGATACGTGAATAAGTATTCTCCTTAAGTTATTGATTTAAGTTATACTTTACGTGCTTTTGTCTGCATTCGTGTAATTTGGGTATTTTGACTTAAATTTTGTGTTCGGGGATGTGATGATAGTTTTATCTGTTAGCGAATGATTTAATTAAAAAATTTGTATGTACAGGTCTCAATAATACTATTTATGACCCCAATTTGGGTTATCAAGGAGAGTGGCATGTCAAAAGGGCATACGTTACAAGACCCTTATCTGAATGTTTTGCGCAAAGAGCGCGTTCCCGTTTCGATTTATCTCGTCAACGGAATTAAGCTGCAGGGTCAAATTGAGTCTTTTGATCAGTTTGTTGTCTTGCTAAAAAATACTGTCAGTCAGATGGTTTATAAGCATGCTATTTCTACCGTAGTACCTTCACGGGCAGTTCGTATGCCAACGGCTGATCAAGATGATGCGGAAAGCTAGTCCCGATAACGCTGGCGCTTTGCCGGTGCGAAACTGTCAGTTGGCTGAGGAGAACTTGAGGATCATCGTTGTTTTTTGATCGTCCCGATTCCGGTGAGCGAGCAGTGCTTGTTCACCTCGATCTTACACATGAAAAAGAGCGCGAAGACCCTCGGGAATTTGAGGAGCTTGTTTTGTCTGCCGGTGGTGACCCAGTCGCGCTTATCGGCGGTCAGCGTTCTTCGCCAACCCCACGATACTTTGTCGGTACCGGTAAGCTGGAAGAAATTAGACAACAAGTAGTACATCACGAAGCCGAAATCGTATTGTTTAATCATGCGCTGTCCCCTAGCCAGGAGCGTAACCTTGAGCAAGAATTGCAGTGTCGCGTTTTAGATCGGACCGGCTTGATTTTAGATATTTTCGCTCAACGAGCTCGCACCCACGAAGGTAAGCTGCAAGTTGAGCTGGCGCAGCTACAGCATATGTCTACGCGTCTCGTTCGTGGTTGGACTCATCTCGAAAGACAAAAAGGCGGGATAGGTTTACGAGGTCCCGGAGAAACCCAGCTAGAAACAGATCGACGTTTGTTAAGAGTGCGTATAACGTCTATTACTAAGCGACTGGACAGAGTGCGTAAGCAGCGTGACCAAGGGCGAAGGGCACGCGACCGCGCAGATATTCCGACCGTTTCCCTAGTGGGCTACACCAATGCCGGAAAATCCACTTTATTCAACGCATTAACGCAAGCGGAAGTCCTGGTTGCGGATCAATTATTTGCGACTCTAGATCCCACTTTAAGGCGCTTGAAGGTGCCTGATATCGGGCCAATTGTACTGGCTGATACCGTTGGGTTTATTCGTCACCTGCCTCACAAATTAGTTGAGGCATTTCGTGCGACTCTCGAAGAGGCAGCGCAATCCGATTTATTGATTCATGTAATCGATTGCGCGGATGAAGAGCGAGCCAATAATATCGAACAAGTACAGAGTGTGCTGAAAGAAATAGGCGCAGACAATATCCCCGTTATCGAGGTCTACAATAAAGTGGACTTATTAGAGGCTGTACCCAGAATCGATCGTGGACAGGAAAATGAAATAGAAAAAATTTGGTTGTCTGCGCAACAAAAAACAGGATTGACCTTGCTGATTGAAGGCTTGGCTGAGAATCTGGCGGAAGACCTTGTTCACGGCCATCTAAAACTCATTCACGAGCAGGGAAAATTAAGAGCCGCATTTTATCATCACGGTGCTGTTCTGTCTGAGCGATTTGATGATCAGGGGTTTTGTTGCTTGGAAGTCCGTCTGTCTAAAAGCGATTTTTGTCGATTGGCGAGCGCTCAAAAAATTAACCCGGACCAGTTATTGTCAGAGCTGGTCAATGGTTGAGAAGTGAGGCAGTTCCTCTTACTCGGTGATTAAATTGTGAATCAGCGTCGTCTATTTGTTCTTTTCCACTGTTGGTTCCGCTGCAACATGAAATTACAACATAGGGTTCAGATCATTCAATTTGAACAAATTGATGAGATTTGCACCGAGAATGAGCCTTTGAAGTGAATAAGGAAGACATGCGGTCTCTAAATTTGATAGACTCCTGCGCTGAATTTTAGCGATTTGGCCGCGCGTCGTCAGTGCAATCGGTATCGTCGCTAGCAAATCGAAAAAGTTGATAATGCAAGCCGTCGTTTAAGTAAACGCGCGAGTAGATAAGACAAAAAAACGAGGAGATTGAGATGGCCTGGAATGAACCGGGTGGTGGTGGAGATAAAGATCCGTGGGGTAATAAAGGTAATCAAGGCCCCCCTGATCTGGATGAAGCCTTCAAGAAGTTACAAGAAAAGCTAAACGGCCTATTTGGCAGTGGTTCTGGTGGTGGTAAAAACATGGGAACGGCCGATATTGGGCCGGGCTTGATATTTGCCGTCATTGGGGTAATTGTTCTTATCTGGGCTTCGATGGGTATCTATCAGATCAACGAAAAAGATAGGGCCGTCGTACTGCGTTTTGGGAAATATGTCGACACTTACGGACCCGGTTTACACTGGAATCCTCCCCTAGTTGAAAGTAAAACTATTGTTCGTGTTACGGAAGAGCGGCAATATTCGTCTAAAGGTGTCATGCTGACGCAAGACGAGAATATTGTTGAATCTCCTCTCACTGTTCAATATAACATTGCCGATCCTAAAGCTTTCGTCCTGAATGTTAAGAATCCAGAGCTTAGTCTGCAACAGGCAACGGATAGCGCATTACGCCACGTTGTTGGTAGTAGTAAATTAGACGACGTGGTTTCAATAGGGCGTTTGCAAATCGGCAGCGAAGTTAAAGAGCGCTTGCAGACCTATCTCGACAACTACGGCACCGGGATTCAGGTAGTAAAAATCAATATTCAAGAGGCCAAGCCGCCTTCTGAAGTGAAAGAAGCTTACGATGATGTTATTAAGGCTCGTGAAGATCAGGAGCGTTTAATCAACGAGGCCCAAGCCTATGCTAACGGTATAATCCCGGAGGCTCGCGGTAAGTCACAACGATTGATCGAAGAGGCGAACGGCTACAAAGCAAAGGTTATCGTTGAGGCGGAAGGTGAGGCGCAGCGCTTTGAATATCTTCTTAAAGAGTATCAAAAGGCACCAGAAGTCACTCGAGAGCGTCTCTATCTTGATGCAATGCAAGCTGTGATGAGTCAGAGCTCTAAGGTATTGGTCGATGTTGAAGGCGGAAATAATATGTTGTATTTGCCGTTAGATAAGATTATTCAATCTAAACCCGCCTATTCGGGCGACTCGTTGGCCCCTAGCGCCAGTGTTAGTGACATTGCCGATGAAGTGATTAAGAAGCTTCGACGCGATCAAAGCGCAAGCCGCCGCAGGGAGACACGCTAATGGCTCGATTAATTCCAGTTATAATAGCTCTATTTCTCGCGATTATTATCGGTAATAGTGCTCTGTATGTGGTGAAGGAGACCGAGAAGGCCGTAAAGCTCAGGTTCGGTAAATTGGTCAATACCAACATTGGTCCAGGTTTACACTGGAAAGTACCGGTGATGGATGAGGTTCGAAAGTTTGACAGTCGTGTATTAACGCTTGATGCGCCGCCGGAAAGTTTTTTTACGGTACAGAAAAAGCGCCTGATCGTAGACTCTTTTGCCAAGTGGCGAATAGCGAATGTCGATACTTACTATCGAGTGACCGGCGGTAATGAAAGTGTGGCAATGAACCGCTTAGCTAATCGTGTCAACGATGGATTGCGTAACGAATTTGGTACGCGTACCTTACACGAAGTGGTGTCGGGCGAACGTGATCAGCTAATGAGTGATATCAAGATAGGGCTCAACGCAACCGTCGAGGAAACATTAGGTATTGAGGTGGTAGACGTCCGGGTAAAACGCATCGACTTGCCTCCAGAGGTCAGTGAGCCGGTATTTCGCCGAATGAAAGCCGAGCGCGAGAAGGAAGCTCGGGAGCTTCGATCTAAAGGGATAGAAGCCGCTGAAAAGATTCGTTCTTCTGCCGAGCGCGAAAAAACCATTTTAGAGGCGCAAGCTTATAGCTCTGCTGAGCGTGCTCGCGGTGAAGGCGATGCACAAGCCGCAGCGACCTACGCGTCCGCATACAGCCAGGACTCAGAGTTCTATGCGTTTGTTCGTAGCTTAAATGCGTACCGAAGTGCTTTTAAGGATAAGGGCGATATCATGTTAGTTGATCCACAAAGCGACTTTTTTAAATATCTGAATGACAGCAAGGCCGGTAAGTAAAGGCTGAGAATAGGGTTTAAGTCAAAATCGACAGACGTATTGATACGGTTAACAAACGTCGATTTGTGATATAATGCGACAACCGGGCCGTTCCAGGGTTTATTGTTAAATAAGCTGCGAGCTGCTCGGTTTTTTTGTGTTTGACGACTTAAGGTTAGCCTTTTTGCGGCGCGCCTAATTTCAAATTGCAAAATACATAAACCGGGGTGGATAGATGTGGCACGACGTGTTGGTAGCGTTTTCCCTGGTTTTGGTCATTGAGGGGTTATTGCCTTTCTTGAGTCCCGATTCGTGGCGAAGAGCGGTTTTAAATGTTGCTCAGCAAGCAGATAACTCCTTGCGAGTGATGGGTTTTATTTCGATGCTGGTCGGTGCTGGCATGTTGTACCTGGTGAATGGTTAGATCTACGTTTGCTTGGCTATTAATGTAAATACTCTGTTATTTCATATCAAAGGTTAACTATGAGCAAAGCTGATCGCTGGTTACTGCCCGATGGCGTCGAAGAGCTGCTTCCCGAGCAAGCTAGCCAGGTAGAAATACTGCGGCGAAAACTGCTGGATTTATTTAGCAGCTGGGGTTATGAGTTGGTCATCCCGCCGTTAATTGAGTTTACAGATTCTTTGTTAGTGGGCCTTGGAAGTGACGTCGATATCCAAACGTTTAAGGTTGTTGACCAAATGAGTGGCCGAACAATGGGCATTCGAGCAGATATTACAGCACAAACGGCTCGTATCGATGCGCATAGCTTGAAACGAGAGGGCCCGGTACGTCTTTGTTATGCCGGTAGCGTTTTACATACCAGGCCTAAATCATTAATGGCATCGCGCACACCTATTCAGGTCGGCGCAGAACTTTATGGTGACGCGGGGTTAGACAGCGATATCGAAGTCATTTGCCTCATGCTGGAAACGCTTCATTGTAGCGGTGTGAAAAATATAACTCTGGATCTTGGGCACGTCGGCATCTATAGAGCCTTGATCAAAGAGGCGGGTCTTAGTGAAGAGGCGCAACAGAAATTATTTGATGCATTACAGCGCAAGTCTACGGTCGACATCGAGGAGGCGATTACATCGGGAATTAACGACCCGGAAATGGCTGATATGATGAGAACGCTAAGTCAGCTAAATGGCGACAACTCGGTGTTAGCTAGAGCGAAGACCGCGCTCGCAAAAGCGCCTGGCGAAGTTATTGCCGCTATAGAAGTACTGGAAAAAGTGGCTGAAAAAATATTCTTGCGTATGCCCTCGGTAAGAATATATTTTGATTTGAGTGAGCTTCGTGGCTACCATTATCATACAGGTCTGGTTTTTTCTGCGCTCGCGCCCGGGCATGGTCAAGCTGTTGCGAATGGCGGCCGTTACGATCATATTGGCGAAGTCTTCGGTCGAGCACGACCGGCAACTGGTTTTAATACAGATCTCAAAGCGTTGTTAAGCTATCTGGAAAAAGGGACGGCCAAAGATGCCTCTACGATATTGGCGCCGACCAGTGATGACTTGAATGATGCAGAGGAGTTGGCTTTGTGGCAGTTGGTACAGCGCTTACGCGAAGAAGGCGAGCAAGTGATTTATGGTCTGTCAGGACAAGCTTGTACCTTGGAATACAGTCGAAATCTGGTGTTATCCGACGGTCAGTGGACAGTAAAAAATCGCTAAGCTTTAGCACTTCGCTACTGGCCAGTTAGTAGAGTCCCAATTATTTTGACTACTATTAAAATAAGTTCTATTTGTATCGAGTTCTATTTGTATTGAATTCTGTCTTTTTTGAGTTCTATTTATATTGAGTGAAGCAATGAGTAAAAATGTCGTAATTCTTGGCACCCAATGGGGTGATGAAGGTAAGGGTAAAATAGTTGACCTGCTGACTGATCAAGCGGCTGCCGTAGTGCGCTTTCAAGGCGGGCATAATGCCGGGCACACCTTGGTTATAGACGGAGAGAAAACGGTTCTTCACCTAATTCCGTCGGGCATATTGCGAGACAATGTTAATTGCCTAATCGGTAATGGTGTCGTGTTGTGTCCCGAGGCTTTACTCAAGGAGATTGCAGAACTCGAGGAAAAAAATGTTCCCGTGCGAGACCGATTATTATTGAGTCCAGCTTGTCCGTTGATATTGCCATACCACATTGCTCTGGATCAGGCGCGTGAAAGCTTAAAAGGAAAAGACAAAATCGGTACCACTGGACGTGGTATCGGACCCGCCTACGAAGATAAGGTGGCTCGGCGGGGTATTCGTCTCGGCGACCTAAAATTTCCCAAGCGTTTTGCAGCAAAATTAAAAGAAGTACTCGAATATCACAACTTCCAGCTAACCCAATATTACAAGGTTGACGCGGTCGATTACCAAACGGTTTACGACGAAACAATGACAATGGCGGAGCAAATCTTACCCATGATGGCAGACGTCAACGGTCTGTTGCATGAACTTCGAGAGGATGGGAAAAATATTCTGTTTGAAGGAGCGCAGGGCTCTCTGCTAGATATTGATCACGGTACCTACCCTTTTGTGACGTCTTCAAATACAACAGCAGGCGGCACGGCCACGGGTAGTGGTTTCGGCCCATTGTATCTCGATTATGTATTGGGTATTACCAAAGCCTACACCACGCGGGTTGGTTCAGGTCCATTTCCCACGGAGCTATTTGACGAAGTAGGCGCGCATCTGGCGGAAAAAGGGCATGAGTTTGGAGCTACGACTGGCCGTGCACGACGCTGCGGTTGGTTTGATGCCGTTGGCTTGCGACAAGCAGTAAGAATCAACAGCATTTCGGGTATTTGTTTGACCAAGCTCGATGTTCTGGATGGTTTGGAGTCAATCAAGATTTGCACGAGCTATACTGATAAAGAAGGGCAGTCGGCACCGATGCCGGTTGATGCTGAAGATTACGAAAGGTTGGTACCGGTCTACGAAGAATTACCGGGTTGGTCTGATTCGACCATTGGCGTAAGAAAACTGGAGGATCTACCTCCGAATGCATTAGCGTATATTCAACGGCTGGAAGCGCTAATCAAAGCTCCTATCGATATCATTTCGACGGGGCCGGATCGGTTAGAAACTATCGTTTTGAGGCATGCTTTTGACTAGTTGAACCGACGCTATCTCGATTGGGTTTGAGTACCAGGCTGACCGCGAGCTTTCGTCTCTTGCGTCGTGGCGATTCAACGGATGGCGAAAGTCACCGATGTTTTAGAGCATTCTGGTCGCGATTAGCATCGGATCTTCTGCCCAGAAAGAATTCTCTACAACGGGAACGAAGAGATTGTTATGATCGAAGAAACTATTCAATATGCAACTGAACACCATATTGCGCGTATAACGCTTAACAATGTAGCCACTCACAATGCATTGGGTGAGCATGAATTGGTGGCGTTGCAGCACTGTTTTAGTCTCGTTGAAGAAAATAAAGACATTCGCGTCCTGGTTATTAGCAATCGTGGTGAAAAGACTTTTTGTGCGGGCGCTGCACTAAACCAGTTGTCTAGCGGGAAAATCAGCCCAAATAGCTTTCAGGATACAACCGATCAATTGGCAGCCATTCGTGTTCCTTCTATCTGCGCGATCAATGGTAATGTTTACGGAGGCGGCGTCGAACTCGCTTTAAGTTGCGATTTTAGAATTGGAGTGCGCGGCAGTCATATGCGCGTTCCGGCAGCCAAATTGGGTTTGTGTTATCCGATCAGTGGTATCAATCGTTACGTAGAGCGCTTGGGCGTATCTTTGGCAAAGCGGATATTGATGGCCGCGGAACAGTTTGATGCTAAAGAACTACTTCATATTGGCTTCCTGGATTATTTAGTCGGTGCAGACGAAATCGTGAACAAAACCCAGGACCTGGCGGATTCAATTTCATTGCTGGCGCCGCTGGCGGTTCAATCAATGAAGCATCTCCTGCAGCAGGCCGCCTCTGGAGAAATCGATCCTAACTACGCCGAAGAACTGTCAAAATTATGTGCGGAATCGGCAGATTTAAAAGAAGGGTTTGCCGCCAGTCGTGAGAAACGCGCGCCAGTCTTTACCGGTACTTAGCAAGTTCCCGCTTAGAGTTCATTCGGGTACTGATAAGATATCGTCTGTTTTCTCGGTGACGATTTTCAGTCTATTACTGAAATTTCCTTAACGTGCATTTGTATTTTTACTGTTAGCCGCCTAGGTAACACTCGATTCATTGGCGCGTTATTTGTTGTTTTCGTATGTCAGTAAATATTAGACGGAGTGCTTTTAATCCTCGTGTTTTTGTAAACCTCTTTACGGCGTATTGTTGGCATCGCTTAAAAACGCTTGATGGTGACGGCCGAAAAACCTAATTGATGTTCCTTGGCCTGTATTTCCTGCCAGTCTTAGCGCCAATGAAAAATAATTCGAATAATTATCGGTGATTTATCAATGCAATCAGCAAACTTGGAATTCGGCACGCTAGTTTCCTTAACACTTTACTTTATTGCGATGTTGGGAATCGGTCTTTACGCCTATCGAAAATCAACCGGCGATATTTCGGCATACATGTTGGGCGGCCGTAAACTGACTCCGAGTGTTACTGCGCTCTCTGCCGGTGCATCTGATATGAGTGGCTGGATGTTGATGGGTTTACCCGGAGCCATGTTTGTGTCTGGTTTGAGCAGCGCGTGGATCGGTTTTGGATTACTTATCGGCGCGTATCTGAATTATCGGATCGTAGCGCCGCGACTTAGAACGTATACGGAGCTCGCGAGTGATTCTATTACCTTACCGGATTTTTTTGAAAATCGATTCGGGGATAAATCTCATGGCTTAAGGTTACTTTCTTCAGTCGTGATCATCGTTTTTTTTACACTTTACACTTCTTCGGGTTTAGTCGCCGGAGGAAAATTATTTGAATCTTCATTTGGGATAAGTTACGAAGTCGGTCTTTATTTCACGGCAGGAGTTGTCGTTATCTACACCTTCATTGGCGGGTTTCTTGCGGTCAGTCTGACCGATTTTGTGCAGGGGTGTATCATGTTCCTGGCTTTGATACTGGTACCCGTGGTGGTGTTAAGCGAGATTGGCGGGTTTTCGCCCCTTATTACAACAATCAATCAAACTGATCCAGCATTACTTAATATCGTTGAAGGTATGACCTTCTTCGGAATTATTTCGGCAATGGCGTGGGGCTTGGGGTATTTCGGGCAGCCCCACATTATTGTTCGATTCATGGCCATTCGGTCGGTACGGGACCTACCTACAGCGCGTCGCATTGGAATTGGATGGATGAGCGTCACTCTCGTCGGTGCCATGATGACCGGGTTATTCGGTATGGTTTACATGAAAAAAACTGAACGGGTGATCGATGATCCCGAGACGATTTTTATTCTTCTTTCGCAGCTGTTATTCCATCCGCTGATTGCCGGATTTTTACTGGCGGCTATCCTGGCGGCCATTATGAGTACAATATCTTCACAGTTGTTGGTGACGTCAAGTTCCCTGACTGAAGATTTTTACAAGACATTTCTGCATAAAAACGCGACAGATAAACAACAGGTATTTGTGGGTCGCATGTCAGTTGTGTTGGTGGCTGTCGTCGCCGTATTTTTTGCTTATGATAGAAGTCATTCTATATTGAGTTTAGTGAGCAATGCCTGGGCGGGGTTTGGCTCGGCCTTCGGTCCGCTTGTTATCCTTAGTTTGTACTGGAAAAAGACCAACCGACATGGCGCTATGGCGGGTATGTTGACCGGGGCAATAACGGTATTACTATGGGTATATCTTCCTATCACTATTAACGGCAACTCCCTCAGTTCATCAATGTATGAAATTGTGCCCGGTTTTATATTATCGACGGCGGTCATTGTCCTAGTGAGCAAGCTGACTGCCCAGACCGATACGGTGATCGAGGCCGAGTTCGACAAAGTGGAAGAATTCAACCGATGAATCACTGTTAGCGCAGCGATAGAGGTTTTAGCGAAGAATTATTCTAGAAAACAAGCTACGTAAAAGTATCGCTGCTATTTATTCACAGCTATATCTTGTCAGTGATAGATAAACCATCTGCTGCGGCCGATATTGAAAACAGCGAGCTGCTAATATCGACTGCACAAAATATCAGAGTCACCTAAGATCAAGTGCAGCAAATATCAACGTCACCTAATATCTCAGGTACAGTCCGTTATCGGGCTTTACTTCTTCTATGACGACATAGGTATGAGTTTGAGAAATCCCGGGTAGTTCAACGAGTCTGGCGAGAACATCTCGATAAGCCTGCATATCGCTAATCCGCAATTTCACCAGATAATCAAACCCCCCAGCGACCATATGGCACTCAGCCACCTCGGGAAGATCAACGATCGCATCCCTGAAATTGTCGAAAACATCGCCGGTTGTACGATCGAGCGTAATTTGAATAAACGCTGCCATTGTGAGGTTTAACAGGTCGCTATTAAGCTTGGCTTTATAGCCGTCGATGTAACCTTGCTCCTCGAGTCTTTTGACCCGTTCTAGGCAGGGGCTGGGGCTTAGGTGGACGCGCTTTGCCAGTTCCACATTTGATATACGGGCTTCTTTTTGCAAAGTGTCGAGAAGCAAATAGTCGGTTTTATCCAGTGGCTTCAATTTACTACTGTCCATTTTATAATATTCCGCATAAGTCGTTATTGCCAAAATATTATGCTGATTTTACTCCAATAAAGCTATTTAATATTGAAGCAAAAGCGATATAGTTCGGCATATAAATCTACTTTTTATATGCTATCGGAGCGCTATTATGCTGATCAAAGAAAGCGATTGCCACGTTAATACCCACCGAGAAAAAATTCGCGATCACTATCGGATAGATGAGGCGATTGTGCTCGCCGAAGTAAAATCGCTGGCGAAAATGTCAGCGAAAAGTCAATCCCGTGTACAGGCTTATGCCAGTGCTCTCGTTCGCAGTATTCGTAAAGAACAAGGAAAAAGTGCCGTCGACGCGCTACTGCAAGAATATAAACTGTCGACCGAGGAGGGCATCGTTTTAATGTGTCTGGCAGAAGCTTTATTGAGAGTGCCGGACAAGTTGACGATGGATCGCCTGATTCGGGATAAGCTTGCAGTCGGCGATTGGGATTCACATATAGGTAATAGTGACTCTCTATTTGTTAATGCCTCTTCCTGGGGGTTGTTGCTAACGGGTAAATGGGCCAATATTGGCCGTCACGTCAATGCCTCAGAAAACGAAGAGCAAAACAAAAAACAAATTGGCCTGCTAAAAAAATTGGTAACACGCCTCGGTGAACCCGTTATACGAACGGCTATGCGTCAGGTCATGCAAGTGATGGGTGGTCAATTTGTGTTGGGAAGAAATATCGATTTGGCTATTGATAAAGCCGCAATACAGGAACGAAAAGGCTATTGCTATTCCTTCGATATGCTGGGAGAAGGTGCCCGGACTTTGATGGATGCAGATCGCTATTTTGAAAGCTATTTGGATGCTATCGATTCGATTGGAAAAACAGCTAGCAGACGCGGCCCGATAAAAGGGCCGGGGATTTCGGTAAAATTATCTGCCATCCATCCGCGATTTGAATTTTCCCAGCGCATGAGAATCATGAGTGAATTGGTACCGCGACTAAAAATACTCGCGTTGCGCGCAAAGTCCTATGATATTGGCTTTACCGTCGATGCAGAAGAAGCGGATCGATTAGATTTATCTCTCGATGTCATTGCCGCGGTATTTTCAGATCCTGAACTCGCAGGGTGGCAAGGTTATGGCCTGGCTATCCAGGCCTATCAAAAACGAGCCTTGCTGGTCGTGGAGTGGGCTCGAGAATTGGCCCATGATGTGGGTCGGAAAATGATGGTTCGGTTGGTCAAAGGGGCCTACTGGGACTCTGAAGTTAAGTGGAGCCAAATGGATGGGTTCGTTGATTATCCGGTTTTTACCTCCAAGGCTGCCACAGACGTATCCTATATTGCTTGCGCGAAATACTTGCTAGCTAATCGCGATGTGTTGTTTCCGCAATTTGCCACTCACAATGCACATACTGTCGCAACGATCCTCGAAATAGACAATCAGCAAGCAAGCCCAAATAGAGAGGGTTACGAATTTCAGCGCCTGCATGGAATGGGTGAATCGATCTATCAGCAAGTCATTGCCGAACAGGCTGTTGGCTGTCGAATATATGCCCCGGTGGGGGAGCATGAAGATTTACTGGCTTATTTGGTACGTCGGCTGTTAGAAAATGGCGCTAACAATTCCTTCGTTAACAATATTGTCGATAAGGCCGTCCCGCTCGAGTCATTATTGCGTGATCCGGTTGAAACTGTAGAAGCTGCTTCCGGACAGCGTAATCAAGCGATACCGTTGCCGCAGGATATTTATCGTCACTCTGGCAGTGAGCGGTCTAATCGCCAAAATTCCAGAGGCTTCGATCTAACGGACACGAAAACGCTCGCGCATTTATCTCATGGAATGGATGTTTTCTGGGGACAGCATACTGCGTCTTTACTAGCACAGACTAACAGTATCACAATGACAAATCCGGCTAGTAGACAGGAAACAGTGAGTTTCCTCACTATTGATAATTCCGGAGATGTTGATGTGAAACTGGGAAAGGCTTACGCCGCTTTTCCAGCGTGGACAGCGAGGCCTATAAGAGAGCGAATTAAATTTCTACATGAACTGGCGGAAGCACTTGAGGAGCATATGGTTGAGTTAGTCACCCTGTGTATCAAAGAAGCGGGAAAAACCGCTGCCGATGCAGTGGCTGAAATCCGCGAGGCGGTAGATTTTTGTCGGTATTACGCGGCTTCGGCTGAGGATCTAAATCAGCGCGAACAATCACAATGTCTTGATGCTCCCAAATCTTACGGGGTAGTGCTTTGCATTAGTCCATGGAACTTTCCGCTGGCAATATTTCTCGGCCAGATCACAGCGGCCCTTGTAACCGGAAATACAGTTATCGCAAAACCGGCGGAACAAGCCAGTCTGATAGCGAAATATGTCGTCGCCTTAATGGTTGGCTGCGGTCTTCCAAAAAATGTCGTGGAACTGGTTTTAGGTCCGGGTAAACCCATTGGTGAAAAATTGGTGCCAGATAAACGCATCGCAGCTGTTATGTTTACCGGTTCAACCCAAACCGCGAGGTGGCTGGCGCAGGCTTTAGCAAAACGCTGCGAGTACGATGTCCCGCTAATCGCTGAAACAGGCGGACAAAATGCCATGATTGTTGACTCTACCGCGCTTCCAGAACAAGTAGTCGATGATGTCATCTCTTCCGGGTACCTTAGCGCAGGCCAACGCTGTTCTGCGCTTAGAGTGTTGTTTTTACAAGAAGACATTGCAGATAAAGTTATCGAACTCATTATCGGAGCGATGAACGAGTTAACTATTGGTGATCCGTCTTTGCTTTCGACTGACATAGGGCCAGTGATAGATGAAACGGCTCAGGCCCGTCTACGTCAACATGTTGACAAGATATCGACTGTCGGCACTGAAGCCAAAGTTTTACACCGATGTGACCTGCCGGGTAGCTGCGATGCTGGGACTTTTTTCGCCCCCGCACTAATCGAACTTGAAAACATATCGATGCTACAGGAAGAGGTTTTTGGGCCGGTCGTACACGTTATTCGCTTTGGTGCCGACAAGCTGGCGAGGGTGGTTGACGATATTAATGCTACGGGTTTTGGCTTAACGCTGGGTGTGCATTCCCGTATTCAGTCTGTTTATCAAGCTATTGCGAAAAGCGCCAATGTCGGTAATGTTTATGTTAATCGTAATATGATTGGGGCAGCAGTTGGGACACAACCATTCGGTGGCCGTGGGCTGTCGGGAACAGGACCCAAAGCGGGTGGCCCCAACTACTTAGAACGTCTCATCAAGTCGGGCTACCGTTTAAATGAAGAGGGCCGTTGTTCAGACGGCCGTTCGGCTCAGCCGGTTCACTCTAACCAAGCCGAATCGCTTTGCGGTTTAGAGAGTGCTATAGAGAGCGCATTTGAGAGTGCTTTTGAGAAAGGCCAGTCTGTCAGTGACGGAGATTTACGAAACGCTCAAAAGAGCTGGGCTCAGGTATCTGTCCGAGAACGAATATCGGTCATTGGCGAGTTCATAAAGGTGATGAGCTCTAATTTATCCAAGCGTAGCGCCGAGCTTAAAAAATCAACGCAAACCTTTATCGAAGAATTGGTCGTGGTGGCTGAGGAAATTTGTTATCAGCCATTAATATTGCCGGGTCCCACTGGAGAAAGTAACCAGCTGACTTACGAGCCAAGAGGAACCCTCGCTTTGGTTGTCGATGACACCAGCGACGAGAGCGTGGTTGCGCTACAAATGACAGCGGCACTGTTGGCGGGTAACGCAATGGTCGTGGTTGTCGGCGAGCACAGAATAAATCTGATTAATCGACTTAATCTATCGTTAAATGGCTCGGGCGTGCCTAACAATCTTGTTCACATTCGACCCGCCTCACAACTGGAAACGGTATTGGATAAGGAGTGGTTAACGGGAGTAATGAGTTCGGACAGCAGTCCGCATATCAAAGAGATCGTGGAAGGGCTAGCTGGTCGCGACGGTGCGTTAATACCTATATTACCGATGTCTTCTCCCCAGAGGCTGCTTGTCAGTATGATGTTAGAAAAGTGTGTCACCATTGATACAACCGCGGCAGGAGGCAACGCCGCATTAATGACGATGTGATGTGGCGAATGTTAAAATAGTTGAGACTTAAGTGATCTCATCGTATCTTTCACTTATCTCCAGGTTAATACTACTGGGTCCATATCAGTGGACTTATATGACTGGGCTAATATCAATGGACAATGAACAACTATGAAAGAGAAAGTTTATCCCCTGGATTATCCGAAAACTCCTCGCCATATATGGGAGCATTTTTATCAGTTCACGCAAATCCCCCGGCCGTCGAAACAGGAAGGGAAAATACGACAATACATCATTGATCAGGCCACCCTGTGCGGTCATCGCTATCAGTCTGATGATGCGGGTAACGTGGTTGTTTACGTTCCAGCGACGGGCGATGTACAACAGCAAGAAACTGTTATTATTCAAAATCATGTGGATATGGTCACTGTAAAAACTGACGACAAGAGCCACGATTTTAGTAAAGATCCATTGCAGTTATGTGTTTACGATGGTTGGTTGTCGGCAGATCGCACCACGCTGGGCGCAGATAACGGTATTGGTTGCGCGGCCGCTCTGGCGTTGATGACAGACCTGTCCGTCGCTCATCCGCCCTTGGAATTACTGTTTACGATGGATGAAGAGACCGGGTTAGGCGGCGCTTTACGCTTAGATTCGTCGTTGCTTACCGGTATGCGTATGCTCAATCTGGATACGGAAGATTGGGGTGAGATCTTTGTCGGCTGTGCCGGCGCTCGCGGGTGGCAAATGAGTCGCGACGTGCAACGCGAAACAGTTCCTGAAAAACACAAGGGCTATCGCTTGGTGCTAAATGGGCTAACGGGAGGTCATTCCGGTATTCAGATTCATCAACAATTGGGTAGTGCAACTAAATTAATAGCGCAGTGGTTGCTTAAAGCTAATTCTCTCGGTGTAAGAATTCACTCGCTCCGCAGCGGTGTCGCTCACAACGTGCTGTCACGTCAGGCTGAAGTTACATTTACCTGTCCCGAATCTACCAGTCAGGACCTACAGCAATTACAGGAGCGATTGTTGGAAAGCTGGCACAGCTTTCTTCCCGATGCTGATAAGAATGTATATTTCGAAATGGTCGAAACAGATATTGATAGCGTATTAACCACGCCCTGTCAGGAGCAGTTGATACAGTTACTCAGTATTTTTCCACACGGCGCGCAAAGTTACTCTCTCGCGCAACCGGCGGACCTTGTCGACCTCAGTATCAATCTCGCCATCGTTAGGATTGAGGAGGATGGGTTTCTACTGGAAAGCAGTTTGCGTTTCTTTAATCGAGATCAAGCACAAGCTCTCATCGATAATGTGCTGTCGATTGCCGAGCTTTTTGATCTCTCCGTTAAGGATACTCTGAGTTATCCTGGATGGGCGCCAGATTTCGATAGTCCCCTGCTAGCAAAAGTGAAGGATCTGCATTGTTCCTTGTTCGGAAAAACACCGGCGGTAAAGGCCATTCACGCGGGGTTGGAGTGTGGGATTTTGAAAAGCAAAATGGCGGAGGTTGATATTATTTCATTCGGTCCGACAATACGCGGTGCCCATTCGCCTTCTGAGCGTTTGGAAATAGCCACGGTAGAACCATTTTGGAAGTTATTGACGGGGCTGCTGAAAGTCATGTGAGTGCTTGTTGGTGATCTTTTTAGCAGGTCTTGTTTTAAGTTCTTAGGTCTTGTTTTAAGTTCTTAGGTTTTGTCTCGCTGAAAAAGTTAAGAGAATGTGTTTGGGGTTGTGTTTTCCAGCATCCAGATATAAAAAAACCCCAGCAAGGGCTGAGGTTTTTCGATTTCGCTGATCGCCGTCTTAGAAGTTGTAGGTACCGCGTAAATACCAGGATCCACCTTCATAGTTAGCGGCGGTACGACGTGGGTAAGGCAGGCCAACGCTAATGCGGTTAGCATTGTCAGGACCTATCTCTTCAACATACTTGTCGAAAATGTTAGAACCGCCTAAAGAAAGTTGAATGTTTTCGTTCACGTCGTAGTTTAGCTCCAGATCAACATAAATCGTATCGTCTATCAATGCACTAGCGCTGCCACCGTCAACGCCGTCTATACGGCCGCGCTCGTCGTAGTGCTTCCCATAATAATTGGCGCGTAGCATTAGGCTTAAGCGATCGTTAAAATGAGTGTTGGAAGTGAGAACAAATCGCTCGTTGGGATAATTGTTTTCAATGTCTTCAATCAATCCATCGTTAACGGGCGCTATTCCATTGACTAATGCCTGGTCTACTACATCGACCTGATTGTAACTAAAGGCAAAGGTTAGGTCGGTATCTACATCCATCGACCAGTCGACACTGGAAGTCAAAACAATATCAAAACCCCTGTGCTTTAGTTCGAGGGCATTGGTATAGAAAGAAACGCTACCACCTGCTGCGGTGGGTATGTCTCCTGTGCGATAAATACGATCGTCCACTTCGACAAGATAATAATCGACTGTCAGCGACGTTTTATCACCGAGTTCTGCAGTGAAGCCAATACTGTAGTTTATAGATTCTTCTTCCTTGAGTTCCTTACCGCCGTTGGCAACTGCCTCGGGATTGGTTGGAGGTAGTAAGCCTTCCTCGATCTGTAAGCCGGTCGAGCCATCAAAAGTAGTAATAACGGTACTGACATTTGCCTGGCCGGGGGTTGGCGCGTGGAAGCCCGTCGAAACAGCTGCTCTAAAGGTAAGAAAATCATTTGCTTGATAACGGGTCGCGAGTTTGCCGTTAACAGTGCTGCCAAAATCGGAAAAATCTTCGTAGCGCAGCGCATACTGCATTAACCACTCATCGCTGATGTCCTGCTCCAAGTCCGCATAGAGAGCAAAATTATCACGATCAAATTCACCTGCATCGGAAGGTGAGACGCTAGTCATACCGCTCGGTCCCGGTGAAACACCATAGGCATTGAACTCACCCGCCAAGGTTGTGAATGTTTCTTCACGCCATTCAGCACCAAAACCCAGATTTAGTGTGGAGCTAAGCGCCTTGGAAAAATCGGCGTTGATATTGATTTCTTCCTGCTCGTAGCCTCCCATGTCAAAGCCGCGCTGTCCCGGTGTGCCGGCGCCGATGTCGACTAATCCAGAGTTGATCGTATTATTCAAAAAGTATTCGAGTTCGCTCTTGCCGTACCCGACACTAAAGTTGTAATACATTTCATTGTCAAACTCTCCCTTTACGCCAGCGACTAAGCTGGTATCTTTCTGGTCACCGTCTAGAAAAGGCGTGTAACCGGCAGGTAGTGTCGTTACGTTAGCGAGAGTGCCGTGGCCAGGGTTTCGATAGAAAAAACGATACCGGCCTTCTGTATCAGCGTAACCGACGTGGGCGTATAACTCGGTGGTAGCATTTAAATCATAGCCGGAGTTAAGAAATAAACGAATGCCGCTGGTTTCGGGCCGTCCCCAACTTTGTACAAATGGCGCATCATCGAAAGGCGAATCTGATCCTACGCCAGGTACGCCAGCGTCAACCAGCGCTTGTCCGTCGGGACGTTGATCGCCGCGCGATAAGGCGTCGTTGTCCCAAGATTCGGCGCTGACATTAATGAAACCGTTGCCACCAATAGAAAACCCTCCATTCGCTGCAATTTTGGTGCTTTCTTCACCTTCAAAAAACTCGCCGTACTGAACCTGAATCACACCACCTTCGTCGGCATCTTTCATTTGAAAATTCATTACACCTGCAATGGCGTCGGAGCCGTATTGTGCGGCAGCACCGTCTCGCAGAACTTCAACATTTTTCAATCCGATGCTGGGGATCATGCCAATATCGACGCCGTGAGCACCGTTACCTGCGGCAGGAGCGAAAAATTGCACCAAAGCCGACCGGTGTCTGCGTTTGCCATTGACTAACACCAGTGTTTGGTCGGGAGCCATGCCGCGCAGCGATGTTGGTCTGATAAAAGCACTACCGTCGCCGGTTGCAGGTGTTGCTGTATAAGACGGTACCAGTGTTTTTAGGTTATCAGTTATATCCGCGTTGTTGCCCAGACTGGTGAATTGCTCGGCAGAAAAAACATCGATTGGCACGGGAGAATCCGTGGCCGTTCGAGGTTTTTGGCTTCTCGAGCCGATGGTAACAACCTCTTCGATAACTCTATTATCGGCGCTCTCTTGAGCTTGTACAGTTGTCACTGCGCCGGTAGACAGCGCAAGTACACTGGCACTCAGCAACAGTTTTTTAAATTCCTTCATTGTTTATCCCCTTACGATCAGAAAGTTTTCATTATTTTCGTGTTTTACGATACTGGCCGGCCAACAGCTTTGTTATCAATGGCGCTTCTTTAGCCTTATCTTCTATCGGAAAATTATCCATTCCACTATAAAAACCTGTAAGTGAAACGGAATTGATTTCGACCGATATTCCCTTCTTTCGTCCAGTCAATACTGGCATACCCATGACTATAGCAACTACCGCCTGAGACGGCTAGTTTCGTGGGATGTTTAGCTTGACAGCCACTGACAGAGTCGGTCAATTCCTTCAACCGTTGTCTTGCAATAGGTCTGTAAGAAGCCTTCCTCGAGGGTTTGTTGACCTTCGCAGGCATTCATTGCTGCGGTACCGTCAAAATCGACATAGGCGAGCCGCATCGAGAGCTCGGTAGCTGGTCTGCCAAAGACACTGCCGGGCAGTGTTGCCACGCCTGTTTCGGTGAGTAGTTTTTTACACAATGATACGCTGTCATCAACCTTTAATCGCGACCGCATAGCATCCATCTTTGGAAACAAGTAAAACCCGCCTTGTGGTTTAACTAACTCTGCTCCCGCTTTATCCAAGCGGTCATAACAATAGCTGCCAAGTTCTTTTAAAATCATTCGTGCTATTCGGAGATAGTCGGTCAGTTCGTTGCTTTCTTCAAATGCCGAGATCGACGCGTACTGGATAGGGCTGCTCACCGCACTGAATGTTTCCGAGGCCAGCACACACATAGCCTTTTTTATGTCATTCAATGCTGGTGGGAAAACAAATGCGCCTAATCGCCAGCCGCCTGCGCCACACCACTTGCTAAGACCGTTGCTAATGATAGTGCCCTCTGGATAATATTGGGCAACGGAACGGTGTGATCCATCAAAGTGCAGTCCACTGTATATTTCATCGGATAAAATGATAACGTTAAAGCGCCGTGCGACCTGAGCAATTTTCTCTAGTTGATTTTCGGAATAAGTACGGCCACTCGGATTCTCCGGATAATTAAGGACGAGTAATCGAGCTTGATCCGGATTTTCTATGCACCTTTTCTCAAGGGTGGATGCGACAAAATCCGGGTCGGGTGCACCCTCTTCCAGCAACCAGGTCACTTTGCGTCCCAGTATTTCTGCTTGCGGAGCATAGGAAACCCAGCTGGGTGACGGCAATAATATTTCAGCCTGATTCACCGACTGTAATAGAAACATCAGTTCTTTGGTTCCCGGCCCCACTATTATCTGGTCGGGCGTATAAGATAATTGTTCCGTTCTCAGAATGTATCCACAAATCGCCTCGCGTAATTCCAGTAACCCCTGCACCGGTAAATACGCTTTTTGATGGGCATTTTTTCGAAGTGACTCTACCACCACATCGGGTACTGGGAAGGGAGATTGACCAAAGCCGAAACGGAAAACTTTCTCATTATTTTTGGTCATCTGTTGGCATTGCTCGTTGATCACGAGCGTAGCTGAAGGTTTTAAGGCCTTTATTGCCGGGTTGATCTGAAATAGCGGTAATTCGTGGTTTGATGATTTCATTCAATGATGCTCTCAGTGGGTCTATATTTCGAATGACTTGGATTCTGACTATCAGTATAGGAAGGTTTTTCGGACAGTGACCGAAAATGTTCGGGTGTGAAAAGAAAAATGGAACAAGCTTTTTATAAGGTCTGTTATAGCATATGTTATAGCGTCTGTTATAAGGTCTGGAGTATTTCTTCTACCCATGAATCGACTGTCGTACAAAACTGTTCGGTGCGCTCTAGCATCAATTGATGCGGGGCGTTTTCAAATTCACAAAATGTTATCGGGCCGCCGATTTGGTCCGCGAGCTTTTTTACATAATGAGGAGGCATGAATGGGTCCAGCTCACCAACCGTTATCAGCATCGGGCGTTGGTTATCCTTTGCGGCAACTTCGGGTTCCCATATCAGTAAGTCGCGGTAACTGTTGAGATCATAAACCCAGGTCATATCGGGGTCTGCCAATAGGCGTTTTGTGACCTCGGGAGAACCATAGTCGCTTTCGATTCTGAGGAATTTCTTTAAATCGATTTGCAGGCTGCCGCGGAAAAACCTGGATATTTTCTCATACTCTGTCGACTTTAACGGGGCTATCGCTTCTCTAAAGGGGGAGAGGTGGAAGGCCGCTAGTCCCATCGTTATGGAGCCGGTTACAGCGTTTGAGGTATTAAGTGCGTAATAAGCGAAGGCACTGCCCTGGCTGGAGCCTAAAAGAAATACCGGTAAGCCCGTCGAACTATTAATGTGTTTTGCCACAAGATCAATAGAAGCAAGGCAATCAGTCATAGACCATGCGCCATGATCTCCTCTCGATTTCCCATGGTTGGGCAGGTCCATGGCATAGACATCAACACCAGATTCAGCGTGGGCAAAACCATACTTATCATAACAACCTCCGTGGCCGCCAGTGCCGTGTAGAATGAGAATGGCATACCGGGGATGAGACGCTTGGAAATGATATACATTGAGATCATCAATTTGAAATTGAGAACGCTCCATTGAGTGACTCCAGATTATTGTGTGAGCTATTTCACGGGTATGAATATTTTAGATAATGGCCCGACAAAGATCGTTGCCCTTCGAATATTAATCACAGGGTGAGTCGGCACAAAAAAAGCTGCTAGTGACGTCCAGTGGCAATTTCCTAATGTTGGGAACCTTAGCGCCTTCCGCTGGGTAACCGACCACCAGCAGTAAGAACGCTCGCTCATCGTTGGGCCGCTTCATAATTTGATTTAGAAATTTCATTGGGCTTGGCGTATGGGTTAGCGTTGCAAAACCGGCGATATGCAATGCGCTGATTAACATCCCGGTTGCGATACCGACAGATTCACTGGTGTAGTAGTTTTTACTTTTGTTTCCTTCCTCAGTTGCATTGAACTTCTTTAGAAAAATACCGATTAGACACGGCGCTTCCTCGAGAAAAGGTTTTTGATCGTCTGTACCTAGCGGTGCCAAATCTGCAAGCCAGGCGTCGGGAGCTCTGCGCTGATAAAATTCTCTCTCTTCGGCTTCCGCAGCAAGGCGTATTTCACGTTTCATCGACGGGTCGGTCACGACCGTAAAATGCCAGGGTTGTTTGTTGGCGCCACTAGGGGCCGATCCTGCTGTTAACAATGCGTTATGGATCGCCTGCATTGGAACCGGGTCAGAAGAAAAGTCGCGAACGCTCCGCCGTTTTCGCATGGTCTGATAAAATGCATCTGCCTCACGCACCGATTGTTCTGTTGTGCGTCGCTCGAATTCTAAGGCAATAAAATCTTCTTCGATCATGCGGTATCCCTATTAGCTACCGCAGGTTGTGCGTGATGCACTTGGAATTTTAAGCTGCGGAGTAAAGATCGAGCATAGCATGACTTGTGCGGTGGGACTATGATCGAACGGCTGAAGACAGAGAACAGATTTGATGTGTAATGTAGGCCATCTAACACGCCGGAAAATGGGGGTGCTCAGTGACTGACACCTTGTTACATTATTCGGGAATGGGGCGTTTTTTTCGGTGCCAGTCCTGAGTCGAGGCTGTACAAAACTGATGCACTGCTGTGAACGTTCGATCGAAAGGTCTCTTTGAAAATACAGGAGGAGCGGGATTAAATAGAGGATGGAATTTGAAAGGGTCGCGAATATTGATTGGGCCGGAGTCAATGTAGAGGTGTCGGTTTGTCTGGACAACCGCTATTAAGTTGATGAAGTTGGGAGAAAAGAGAGTATCATCAATAGTTTATCCAATGCGGTGTTAAGCCCGACCATTACGTTGACGCTGTTTCGGGTTTTTAAACCCAAGTGTGCTGAGATGAACAGCCCTTTCAGTTCAAATGTGGTAAATTCGGTAATCTAAAAATTTTCATGTTCCGAATTTGGTTTCAACTCAATAGGCAGCTGCTCGGTCGACAATGGCGATCCGCGTTTGCAGTTTGTTAGACGGAAGTTTAAGGAGCTGTGGTCTATATGGGTACAGTAGAACCAATCAATAAATTATTAATTTGTGAGAGAAAAATCATGCATGAGGTTGTTCAGGATTATTACGGTAAGACATTGCAGAGTTCAGCCGATCTGCAGACAACGGCTTGTTGTGATATTAGCTCAGTGCCCGATTGGCTAAAACCGTTGTTGGCCAATATCCATCCAGAGGTCTTATCACGTTACTACGGTTGTGGCTTAGTTTGTCCGGCATCACTACAGGGTTGTAAGGTTCTCGACTTAGGTTGTGGCTCGGGTCGAGATGTCTATGCGCTGGCCCAGTTAGTCGGTAGCGAAGGTTCGGTCACGGGCATCGATATGACCGATGAGCAATTGCATGTCGCAGAGTCTCACAAGGCGTGGCATGTAGATCGTTTTGGATTTGATAATGTTCAGTTTTTAAAAGGGTATATTGAAAAACTCGATGAGCTGGATTTAGAAGCGGGTAGCTTTGACGTCATCGTATCCAATTGCGTTGTTAATCTTTCCCCGGATAAAACCGCTGTGCTGGAGGGTGTAAGCCGTTTGTTGAAACCCGGCGGAGAACTGTATTTTTCGGACGTATACGCGGACCGCCGTGTGCCCCAAAGCGTGCGGGAAGACCCCGTTCTTTACGGAGAATGTTTGGGTGGCGCATTGTATTGGAATGATTTTGAGCGTTTGGCGCAATCGGTAGGCTTCGCCGACCCAAGGCTTTTTGAGGACCGTCCTTTGGAAGTGACCGCACCGGAGCTATCGGCGCGGATTGGAAACTTAAGCTTTTTTTCGGCCACTTATCGACTATTTAAGCTTGATGATCTTGAGCCCGATTGCGAAGACTATGGTCAGGCTGTGGTTTATAAAGGAACAATCACGAATCATTCCAATCGATTCGTTCTTGATAAGCATCACGATATCGAAAGCGGCCGTATTTTCCCGGTCTGTGGAAATACCTGGCGCATGTTACACGACAGTCGATTTTCTCAGCATTTCGAATTCATTGGCGACTTTAGTCGGCATTTCGGTATGTTCGAAGGCTGCGGCGGGGGCTTGCCTTTTGATGTCGAACAGCAAAGCGACAGTGCTGAACCCTGTTGCTAGCAACCTATATAAACAGGGTTGCGGATTCATCGGTCGATCATGGTACGGAAATTACCTGACGATAAAGACAAAACAATAAGAACAGAGATAGAGATAGTTGCATGAGTAAAGTCGCGATATCAAACCAGACGACTGAAAAGCCTGTTAGCTCCCCCGGCAGCTTTGGGGATGAGAAAAAGCGCACCGCTTTATTGCTTCTCGGGCCAGGACTCGCGTTGCTTATGTTGTTGTTTCCAGAACCTGCTGGTATGCCCGTGTTAGCCTGGCGCGCGGCAGCCGTTATGGTATGGATGGCGGTTTGGTGGGCGACGGAAGTATTACCCGTGGCGGTGACTGCTTTTTTACCCTTAGTTCTTTTTACCCCCCTTGGAATTGCAACGTTTAAGGCGTCGGCGGCGCCCTACGCTAACGCGAATATTTATTTGTTTCTCGGTGGTTTTATTATGGCTGCGGCGATTGAACGATGGAATCTGCATTTGCGTATCGCATTAGCGGTTTTAAGGTTGGTCGGATCTGATAGCCGGGCCATGATCGGCGGTTTCATGCTGGCCTCTGCGTTGTTGAGCATGTGGATGAGTAATACTTCAACAACAATGATGTTGTTGCCCATTGGTTTGTCGATTGTCACCGTGGTCACTACGACTGTTATTGATCTCAGCGATACTCAAAAACGGAATTTTCAAGCCGCGATGATGTTGGGTATTGCCTATGCCGCAACCATTGGCGGCATTGCAACACTGGTAGGAACGCCGCCCAATGCGTTGTTAGCCAGTTTTATGGAGCAAGAATACGACATGCAAATAGGCTTCGCTCGTTGGATGTTTGTGGGTATTCCTGTGTCGCTAACACTGTTACCCATAGCGTGGTGGATGCTAACTCGCCGCACATTTCCGATAGACTTTAACGCGGGTCCAGAGACAACCACTAAGTTGCAGCAATTACGAGAGGATTTGGGACCTATGTCGGTCGCTGAAAAACGGGTAGGGGCCATCTTTGCTGTTTTAGCATTGTCCTGGATGTGTCGTCCGCTACTCAATAATATCGCTGGTCTGGAAGGTCTAAATGATGCGGGGCTTGCAATGACGATTGCCGTAGTGCTTTTTTTAGTACCCAGCGGTCAAGGTGACGGTCAGGCCTTAATGAGCTGGGATCGCGCTGCGCAATTACCCTGGGGAATACTGATATTATTTGGTGGGGGCTTAAGTCTTGCTTCCGCAGTATCGGCAACAGGCTTGGCTGAATGGTTGGGCGGCTCTCTGGCGCCATTGGGGGCTTACGGCATATGGGTATTAGTGGTGGCCACCATTTTGTTAGTGGTTTTTCTCACTGAATTAACCAGCAACTTGGCGACGACGGCAGCATTTTTACCCGTCGTGGCTGCGGTCGCCGTCGAGTTGGGACAAAGTCCCATTTTACTTGCAGTGCCGGTGGCACTGGCCGCAAGCTGTGCGTTTATGCTGCCAGTAGCCACTCCGCCTAACGCGATTGTTTTTAGTTCTGGGTTACTAACGATTCGGCAAATGGCAAGAGCGGGGGTGACATTGAATCTGTTATCGCTGATATTATTATCGTTGATCGTATTGTTGCTCGTGCCTATTGTATTTTAAGCTCCTTTATTTTTTAGTTCGATGCCGTATTACTACAAATTGGCTTCTCAAGAACGTGGAGTCATTCGCCGTAACATTGATTCCTGGGCGCATGTCATAATAATGTGCCCGTCGGCCGTATAAATTTCACCTTCATTCATGCCACGGCCGTCGGCTGCAGCTGTACTGCGTTGATCAAACAGCATCCAATTTCCAGGATTCGTATCACGGTGAAACCAGGTACTTTGATCCAGACTGGTCAAACGATGGGTTTCGAAGGGCTTGCCATGGGGGAGTACAGAGTTAAACATCAGGGTACCGTCAGACAAAAATGCCATAACAACCTGTCGCATTCGTGCGCTTAAATGCTCTGCATTGGGAACCCGCATCCAGGTTTGCAGTATCGGTTCGTTCTTCCTGTCAAAATCGCGAAACGATGGGCTGGCGAATTCCATTTCTACCCGGCCGCCTTTAACGACGGGAAAGGGAAATTGAGGTTCGCCGCGGGCTTCACGGCCGGCGATTATCTGATCGGCGCTGTCAACCTGAGGTGCGGTTTTTTGATGTTCGTCACCCTCCTCGCTTAATTTAAACGAAGCTGTCATATGAAAAACATCGTTGCCGTTTTGACGAGCGGAAATTGATCGGGTCGCGCCGCCTCGACTGTCTCGCAATGATTTAACGTGATAGAGCAATTCAGCCGAGGGGTCGCCTGCTTTGAGAAAGTAGGCGTGAAACGAATGAGCCAATTTAGGTTCCTCTACCGTTTCAAAAGCTGCGGCAAGCGCCTGACCAAGAAAATGACCACCATAAATGCCGATTTGGCCGTAAGCTTCAGTTGGACCTTGAAAAACCATCGGCTCGTCCGTGGCGGCGACTGCCATTAACTGGGCGAGAGTCTGTGTGGCTTCGTTGTTGTTACTCATAAAATTCCTTCCCGACTTCGATTCGGCATGATTTTTCAAATTCACAGAGGGCATCGTCAGACGATGCCCTTTTTACAATCATTCAGATCGATTGTGGTATTTCGATTTTGATTAGGTGAGTGTTAGGCGCGGCATTTTGACCGTTTTTATTGCCGGCTGTAAAGGTTCCCCCGGCACGTTGTTAGACGCATTTTTTAATCAGTTCAGTACTTATCATCGTCTATCCATGATTTGATGAGATGGTGAGCGATAGCAAAAGGCCCAGGAAGCCTTAAGTGGTCATTCTGTTTTTCCAATGCAAGGGCGACATCACTGCGAGAGAACCAGCGTACGTCAGCCATTTCCACCGTATCTATAACAATGTCGGTGCTTATGGCGTGGCCGATACATCCTATCATTAACGATGATGGAAAGGGCCACGGTTGAGAGGAGTGGTAGCTCACGGTATCAACAATTATGCCGGACTCTTCTTTTATTTCACGCTGAACGGCTTCCTCAATAGACTCGCCCTGATCGATAAATCCTGCCAGTGTTGAGTAAATTCCGCTGTTCGCCAAGCGCCCGACAGACTGCCCCAACAAGCAACGTTCGCCGTCCGTGATCAACATAATGACAACGGGGTCGGTACGCGGAAAATGATCCGCCTTACAGCTCGCGCAATGTCTGGTATGTCCACCTTTCTGTTGTTGTGTTTGTGTGCCACATTGACTGCAATACTGGTGGCGTGCGTGCCAATCTAACTGGGCGCGACTTTGCGACAGTACGCCAGTTTTGTTGTCAGGTAGATCCATGGCCGCCAGTCGGCAGTCCATAAAGCTCCATTGACCCTGAAGCCCGAGTGCTTTCTCGGCTTCTGCTAGTTCCGACAGGTCAATAGCAAAATGAGCAATATCTCCCTCCAATCCCAATAATACGGGTGGCACACTGATATTGAGTTGAGCCACGTCGCTTTGGCTGATCCACCCGAGTTGTAATCCTTCATCCGTATTGTTAACCAAGACATTCAAATTGCTAAACGCCAAATAACGACTGCTTTGTTGATCTTCAGCGTGGCGGATTTGATCTTCGTCCCGGCGCAGGCTGTCAGCCCGGTCAAGCGTATTTCCTGCAAATGTATGTATCATTAAAAATCGATTCCTTAGAGTATTCGGGCTTGATCGGGGTTGACGAAGCTTGTCGGTGCAATCCGTCTCTGTTCCCGACGACTATGGGATAACGTCCCGCTGCGTGACTATAATCGATCAGCCCAGCTGACGTTTATAGTAGGGCTTGGTCTGGCTTGGTCGGGCATTCAGTCTGAGTGTCGAGTTTCCCGGGACTTTTCCAATTTAGTTGCTCGTTGGGAGCGCGCGCAGTTATTTACAGACTGAACATAGTAGCCAATCCAGATACCCGACGCAATTGCTGGGCTTCACTCATCTAATTTTGCCTGTGGCTAAAATAGCGTTTAGTATTGAATGCTCATACATCGGCACGGTTAGCGTTTCTGAGTTTCGATGACTAGTGTGAGTTTTTCAAATTGAAACTCGCCTGTTTTCTCATTCTGGTCAAAGAAACATCTCGTTAGGGATGAGGTTCAGTGCTTGATATTTTTATGCTCGAGGCTTCTGTGATTGAAAGTGCTAGGATTACAAGTGCGAGGATTGAGCGTTCGGTATAGCAAGTTTTGTGATGCGTCAGGGCTGTGCACCGGAAAAATATTGGATTGATAACATGGTGAAGCTAGTTCGAAACGAAACAATGTTAGCTGCTCCTCACAGACTTTTGCGAGCATTTGAAAATCCAGAGTCAATAGAGGCGATGGTTGATCGGGGCGCGCCCTACAAAACCATCACGGCAGTTCAAAAGAATCCTGCTAACGATAATACCCCCGGCTGGTTTAGAAATTTTTGGGCGTTGGGAGGGAAAGTGATTTTTGATGGCGCTGAGGAAGCATTTTACAATCCTGTATTTATTGAGGCCGCCCAACAAAGTTTCTGCGCAAAAGTCATTAAGCCTTTGGCCATGATGACCAATCTCAATGTACCGGCTCCCTCTTCGCCGCCTCATTTAGATTTACCTTTTTTTCGCGGAGTCCATCAGCGGGAAATTCCCAGTTGGATGCTGGCCCCTATGGGGTATTCTAGCCTGTTTCATGAATGGGCGATTCCGATTGCCTCTGCGATTACCTGGTTTTACCGAGGCAGTGATGGCCAATTTGAATACTGGCCACAGGGTTTGGATGAACCTTCTCAAACTGTTGCTCCACCAGTTACTAACACTGCAGTGCTGGCTGACAACGAATATATGTATCATCGGGTAGGGGAAATGGGAAACGAAACCGATTACCTGAAAAATGGCATTGATAGCGCAGCACTGTTGCATAGGAGAAAGGATGGCTGGGAAATCATGCATGCTGAAGAGCCGATTCAGTTTTTTCCCAGCAGCCAAATTAGAGTCTCGATTTTGTGGAAGGCCTTTTGTTTTAAGACGCAATACGATGCTGATTCATTTGAAGATCCCAGTTACAATTTAACGCCTGAAACGGTAATAGAAATATTTTGCAATGATCTAAAGAAAAAAGGCGTGACTTTTCGAGAGCCTTTCGACATAAATGACGACGTAGAGTGGATGAAGGTTGTTTTAGAAAACTATGCCGCTCCCGACGGGCCTGCATATTAAACTTTCGAAGTGAATTCGAGCTGTTACGACAATTGCGAGATAGAAATACGACAATCGAAATCAGTGTGTTACTCGCTCCTCGGCCAGTCGGAATACATAACTTTGCGTAACTATGGTAACGACTTGCCAGGCTGGGTATAATTGTCACTCCTGTCAGCTTTTAAGATTGAGGCACATCGATGGTGTCAGGGGCGGAGCTTCTTTACTTCGTTGCACCTACAGCAATATGGCTTAAGTGAGATTATGGTAAAACGTACCCAGGGTTACAAAACCGGCCAAATTCGCATTGAAAATCAGAAAAAGATTCTGCAGGCAGCGGAAATCGAATTCGCCAAAAGTGGCTTCAATGGCGCTTCGATGATGAGTATAGCGAAAAGAGCGGGCATTCCTCGGCCCAATCTACATTACTATTTTGCCAATAAACAAGAGCTGTACAGTCGAATTCTGATGGACATTTTGACCTTATGGGATGAAGTATTTGACAAATTCACGGCCGACGACGATCCGGTCGATGCTATTGGAGCCTATATTCGAGCGAAAGTCATGTATTCAAAAACTAATCCCTTGGCGTCAAAAATTTTTGCCAACGAGATGATTCATGGCGCGCCGCACTTAACCGAATATCTAAACCACGACTATCGGCAATGGTTGCACCAAAAGTCTGCAGTTATCCAAGCATGGATCGACCAGGGAAAAATGGATCCGGTCGACCCTTTCTATCTAATATTTCTTATCTGGGGTTCTACTCAGCACTACGCCGATTTTTCGGTGCAGGTTACTGCCGTTATCGGAAAAAAGAGCCTGTCGGATCAGGATTTTGATCAAATTGCTGATAACCTTACGCATATCATCCTAAAAGGCTGCGGAATAAAACAAAAGGAAGTGCTCTTCAAACGCTAGCGTCATTTCCTCTCTGCTTTATTTAACATACCGAATATTCTGCTAAGCTTCGGCATATCTTTGCGCTAGTTTCTTGGCTGATTGCTTGTGTTCTGACAAAAGTAAATCCATGTCCAACCCTTCTATTTCACCTTTTTTAACCCGCCAATTGCCAGCAACGAGTACATAGTCCGCTGAGTGAGCGCCGCATAATATGAGGGCCGCCAATGGATCTCCGTGGCCGCTGAATCGGGCTTCGTCCAAATTAAATAACGCGAGATCTGCTTGGCGTCCAATGGCTATTGAACCGATGTCGGAGCGGCCTAAGCAGGCTGCAGAACCGGCTGTTGCCCAACGCAAGGCGTCGAGGTGGGAGACATTTTCCGCACCGTCTTTTAAACGTTGTAGTAAAAACGCCATTCGCACTTCCTGTATCATATTCGAACCATCGTTAGATGCTGAACCATCGACGCCAATACCCAAAGGGCTGCCAGCTTCTTCCAGGGCAGACGCGGCGCAAATACCGGAGGACAGAATCATGTTTGAGGAGGGGCAGTGACTGATGCCCACACCGTTACTTCCCAATCGTTTTATTTCGTCAGTATCAAAATGAATCCCGTGTGCAAGCCATGTTTTCTTGTTTAGCCAACCAACACTTTCCAAATAGTCTAGTGGTCGCAGACCAAACTGCTGTAAACAAAAATCCGTTTCGTCGTGGGTTTCGGCCAAATGAGTGTGTAGATGAACACCATAACGTTGCGCCAGCTGAGCCGACGCCTTCATGACTTCAGGCGTAACTGAAAAAGGCGAGCAGGGAGCCAGTGCTATCTGAATCATAGCGCCTTCATTGGCGTCGTGGAATTTTTTTATGACGCGTTCGCTATCTTCGATTATTGTCTGTTCAGACTGAATTGTCGTGCGGGGAGGCAAACCGCCTTCGTCTTCGCCTAAGCACATCGAACCTCGTGTAATCGTTGCACGTATACCTAAATCGTTAGCTGCATCGACTTGCAGGTCCACGGCGTTTTCCAAACCTTTCGGAAACAAATAGTGATGATCTGCGGCTGTGGTACAGCCCGACAATAGCAACTCCGCCAAAGCTAAACGGCTCGACCAATAAATTTGATGTTCTTCTAGTCCTGCCCATACTGGATATAAGCTCTTTAGCCAGGGGAACAACGGCTTGTCAAGCGCCGTAGGGAATGCCCTCGTTAAGGTTTGATAAAAGTGGTGGTGGGTATTTATCAGCCCCGGTAATACCACGTGTCGGCTAGCGTCAAACACTTCGTTGACAGTGACAGACGGCTTGGCGCCGGCTTTCACTAACTCAACAATTTTTGAACCTTCGATAACAATTCCGCCTTGGCAGTCTTCGTTGGAAAAAATCGCTAATGGATTTTTTATCCACAGCTGTCTGGCATTTGAGCTATTCATTGCAAGCCTCTTAAAGAAACAATATAGGGTGGAACTATGAAATAAAAAAACCTGTGTCAGATAGCTCTGACACAGGTTTTTGAGAGGGACCAGAACTCTGTTAACATTGGTTTGTGGTGGTTAGAAGTTCCAAACTGCCAATAATTGTACTTCGTTCTCGTCTGTGCCGTCTTCGCCTAGTTTGTTTTTCCAATATTGATACTCGATACCGACAAACAGATTACCGGCTTCGTTACCCATCGCTTCACCCAGGTCAAATCGTAACTGTGGTTGCGCCAGAATGTGCGATTCGAGTTCGCCAGAGCCAAAGTTAGTCACCTGATCACGGCCATCGATGTATTCAATATGACCTTCAAGGCTCCAGCTTGTACTGCCGATCTTAAAGGGATAGGCCCAGTTAAAATCGATCATATAGCTGTTATCTTCGTCGATGACTGTAAATGCAGCTGAATCAGCACTGCCCCCAGACTGGTGCTGATAAGCCGTAATGTCGAGGTGAGCGAAAGCAAAACCTGGTAGATCAAGATCGAAACGAACACCTGGCAGGAACCACCAGCTGTCGACTTCCGGTGCCCAGTTGAAACCGGCAATGACTCCAATATCTTTCACCGGGCCAAATTTTATTTCGCTTCCAGTTATGGCGCCAAGGCTAAAATTTGAATACCATTCGCCGTACATCTCGTTGCTGTCTGAGCCTGGGTTGAAGGGATTGTCGCCTTTGCCATCCGAATCAAATTCGAGATGATCGATGAAGAAGAAATTGTCGCCGTACTTCCAGCCGCCGGCATGTTGTAAGGTAACAATGGACGTATCGACCTTCGCTCCATCTGTACCCACTTGTTCCAGTTCGCCATAGGTTAGGTGGATCTCTGTGCTGCTCCAGGTTTCGGCCAAAGCTGTCGTGCTAAAGGCTGCGCCCAACAAAATAGCCGCTGTTGTTTTTGATAATATTTTCATTAGGTGTTCCCCTGTTAAAAAGTATTTAATAATACGGCCTGTAATTAATTTTTCGGAAGGTCGCCTTCGACACCTTTTACGTACCAGCTAAATCCCAGTAAGTCTCCATCTGCCATGACTGAATCGGCTGCAACGACAACGTCTCCTGCCTGATTAATCACCGGACCTGCGAAAGGGTGCAGAGATCCGTCGGCAATCGCCTGCTTTTGAGTGTTCACGTAATCTTGGACATCTTGCGGGACGTCTGCGTGAAAAGGAGCTAAATCAACAATGCCTTCTTTGACGCCGGGCCACGAGTCTTCTGCTTTCCAAGTGCCGTCTAGCACAGCTTGGGTTTTAGCAACGTACATAGGACCCCAGTTGTGAATACTAGCGGTCAAGTGGGCATTTTTACCAAACGATGACATGTCGGAGTTATACCCAATGGCGTAAACTCCTTTCGATTCTGCTGCATTGATTGGCCCTGGTGAGTCGGTGTGCTGAGTGATAATGTCAGCGCTCTGCAAAATCATTGTTTCAGCAGCCTCACGTTCTTTACCGGGGTCGTACCAGGAGGAAACCCAAACCACTTTAACCGAAATGTCAGGATTAACGCTTTGCGCTCCGCGGGTGAATGCGTTGATTCCGCGAACGACTTCAGGTATCGGGAAAGACCCCACGTAACCAATAACATTTGACTTCGTCATTTTTCCCGCGACGATACCGGCAAGATAACGACCTTCATAAGCGCGATCGAAATACGTGCCCACATTGTCTGATCGTTTATAACCAGAGGCGTGTTCAAAGGCGACGTCGGGATATCTCTTTGCTACCTTAAGCGTCGGATTCATATAACCAAACGAGGTTGTGAATATCAGTTTGTTACCGGATTTTGCCAGCTGATTGATGACTCGTTCTGAGTCGGCCCCTTCAGCGACACTTTCAACATAAGTGGTTTCCACTAACTTACCGAATGTTTCTTCGACTAATTTTCTGCCATTATCATGGGCGAAAGTCCAGCCCGCGTCTCCGGTAGGGCCGACGTAAACAAAACCTACTTTTAGTGGCGCGACCGAGGCAGACTCTTGGGCGGCTGGCGCATCGACGGTTTTCGTTGCTGCGGGAGCGGTAGTTTCCTGACCGCAGGCCGCTAATATTAGTGACGCGGCAAGAACGCTCAAGCCTCTACTCACGGATGAAAATTGCATTGTATATCTCCTTAGTTATTAGTAGGTCTTCGCGCTTGCCAGGGTAAACGCACGCGAGCCGTTGATTTTAATTTAGTCACTGGTATGAAAAGGTTTCCCCAGGGATACCGGAGCGAACAACTTTATCTTTGCCTGATTTCTGGATAACAAAACCAGTACTACTATGGTGGCAACATAGGGCATCATTGCCAAAATATTCGGTGAGGTAGAAACCCCCATTCCTTGTAACACCAAATTCATAATGCCCATTAAGCCAAATAAATAAGCACCAAATAAAACTCTTTCAACCCGCCAACTCGCAAAAACCACCAGTGCCAAAGCGATCCAGCCGCGCCCTGCCGTCATATTGTCGGCCCACAAAGGAGTGATGACCAAGGATAGATAAGCACCCGCAAGTCCCGCCATTGCACCACCGAACATAATCGCCAAGTAGCGGACCTTTAGTACCGACAAGCCAATCGCCTGTGCTGATTCGGGAGATTCACCCACGGCCTTAACGATCAGACCGGGACGAGTAGATTTGAAGAAATAATAAACCGCTGCTGCGAGCGCAATAGAAAGATACACAAAAATATCATAGGAAAAGAAAATGTCGCCCAACAATGGTATTTCAGCTAAGCCAAAAAATGTCAATTCATCGAGTCCATCGATAGATTCTCCGACATAGTTGAGACCGATAAATCCGCTGAGACCCGTACCGAAAATCGTTAGAGCCAAGCCCGTCGCCACTTGATTGGCGTTAAGCTGCATGACGATAAATCCAAACAACAAAGACATGGCAACGCCGGCCAAAATGGCAAATCCAAATCCAATAATAACACTTCCGCTATGGTATCCCGCCATAAACCCGGCGACCGCCCCCATTAGCATCATGCCCTCTTGGCCAAGATTTAGTATCCCCGACTTTTCGCAAACCAGTTCGCCCAGGGCAACAATCAGTAGCGGTGTGCCGGCACGGATGGCCAAATGTATGATGTTGGAAATTAAATCAATATCCATAACACTGATGTCTCGATAGTTTTGTTGTTAAAGCAGCATTTCTAGTGGCGCTACTTTGTTCTCAATACTTGCCATACACACAGCTACGCAGGCTTTTTCCTGTCGACCACAATTCTATAACCGATCAGCACATCGCAGGCCAGCAAGAAAAATAGCAACATGCCCTGAAACAAACCTGTCAACGCTAGTGGAAGGCCCATTTCTATTTGAACCATTTCACCGCCCATATACAGCAACGCCATTAGTAAACTGGCCAGCAGAATACCAAAAGGATGGAGGCGGCCGAGAAAGGCGACGATGATTGCGGCAAAACCATAGCCCGGTGATACATGGGGGATCAATTGACCAATGGGGCCGGTCACCTCACCGACGCCAGCGAGTCCCGCCAACGCACCACAAGTTAGCAATACAAACCAAATTAAACGGCCTTCTTTAAAACCGGCAAAGCGTGCGGCACTGGCATCTTTACCCAGCACTGCAATTTGAAATCCCACAAAGGTTTTACTGAGCAATACCCAGGCAGCGACGACAAAGAAGAGCGCGAGAACAATTCCGAAATGTATTCTGTTTCCCTCAAATAAAATGGGCAGAGTCGCAGAATCTGAAAACAGTGCTGACTCTGGGAAATTGAAGCCGGCGGGGTCTTTAAGTGGGCCATGAACCGAGAATAACAACATATTTAACGCTATGTAATTCAACATGATTGTCGTCAGTATTTCATTGGTATTGAACCGTGTTTTTAAGTACGCGGGAATCGCAGCCCATGCTGCGCCCGCTAAGGCTCCTGTTATCAACACTGAGGGCAACACCCACGCGCTGTCTATATCGATAAGGCTTAAAGCCAGCCAGCTGCCGAACAAACTGCCTATTAGCAATTGACCTTCAGCTCCGATATTCCATACGTTGGCGCGATAGCATATAGCCAGGCCTGTCGCACACAGTAATATCGGCGTTGCTTTAACGCCCAGTTCGCTCCATCCATAAAGATCGGTAATGGGCATAATGAAAAATGTGTATAGAGTTTCAAGGGGATCTTTCCCTAGCGCTGCAAATAGACAGGCACCGGCGATTAGGGTTAATAGGCCGGCTAGCACTGGCGATAAATAAGCAATCAGTCTTGAGTTTTCGCCGCGCGCTTCGAGTTTTATTTTCATTCAGATACTTACCTTGGTTCTGACTGTGGGCATTTTTATGCTGCTTCGGTCGTATCAAAAATTCCAGCCATCCAGCTACCTACTTCTTCAATAGAGGTGTCTGCGGGGGTTCTGATGGGGGAAAGCTGGCCATCGAACAAGGCACCCATGCGATCGCTGATGGCAAACAACTCATCGATGTCCTCAGATATAACCAATATGGCGGAGCCTTGGTCGCGAAGCTGTATCAACTCTTTGTGAATGCATATGGCGGCACCGATATCGACACCCCAAGTTGGGTGGGCCGCCACCAGGCAATCCGGATTTTGCATGATTTCTCGGCCAATAATGAATTTCTGTAAATTACCGCCGGACAAGCTTTTCGCCGTCGCATTTAAGTCACCGCATTTAACGTTGTAGCCGTCGATGATACGGTTGGCGAAATCGTGAATTTTCCCCTGATTTAAAACCCCTTTGTTTACCAAACCTTCCAAAAAGCCCGTTAATAAACCGTTTTCCCACAGGCTCATGTCCGGTACAGCTCCCCGACCCAATCGGTCTTCGGGAACAAAAGCCAATCCTTCTTCGCGTCTTTTACAAGGTGTTATTGCACCCAAATCAACATGGGGGAAACGGATTGCGCTGGCGACCTCAGTTAAATCTTCGCCACTTAGCGCGGACAACAATTCGGATTGGCCATTGCCGGCCACACCGGCGATTCCTAAAATTTCTCCCGCTTTCACCGAAAAATTAATGTTTTTCAAGGTCACCCCAAAAGGGTCGCTAGTTGGCTGGTTAAGATTGTCGACAATTAAAAAATCGACACCCCCGCTGGCTTTTTCATACTCGTGAGTCACGGGGGTATCATCACCTACCATCATTTTTGCCATGCTGGTGGTGCTTTCTTCTTTTGGTCGGCAGCCGCCTGTTACGCGGCCCATTCTCAGCACGGTTGCATAGTCGCAGAGTGCCTTTACTTCTTTGAGTTTATGGCTGATGAACATAATGCTGGTGCCTTCAGCCGCCAACTGATGCAAGGTTGCGAATAGGGTGTCGACTTCCTGGGGTGTTAGTACTGAGGTGGGTTCATCGAGGATTAACAATTTTATATCCTGGATCAGGCAGCGAACAATTTCTACGCGTTGACGCTCACCTGTGGAGAGCGTGTGTACCGGGCGATGGGGTTCCAGCGCCATCCCATAGCGAGCGGATACTTCGGTAATTTTATTTGCAAGAGCTGCAAGGTCCGCCGAGCTATCGCCGTCCATACCGAGCGCAATATTTTCCAGTACCGTGAGTGTCTCAAACAAAGAGAAATGCTGAAATACCATTCCAATTCCCAGTTGACGCGCCTGTACCGGAGCAGTAATCGATGTTTCCTTTCCTTCCCAAATTAGTCTTCCAGAATCTGGTTTTACGACGCCATAAATGATTTTCATTAAGGTGCTTTTACCCGCGCCGTTTTCTCCAAGCAGGGCATAAATGGCACCGGGTTTGATTTTCAGGCTAACCTGATCGTTTGCCAGGCAGCCTGGGTATTGTTTGGTAATGCCTTCAAGCACCAATCGAAACTCAGTGTTATGTTCGTCAGCAGTCATACCCTGTCCCCTATTTTTTTACCGAACTTCCCGGCGTCTAGCAAAGCTGTGAAGATTCTTTGTTAATTGCGTTATCTCTTCATCAGTAGAAGTATAGATACATAATTAATGTCTGGTCACAGTTCGATTGTTGCGACTTTCTGTGGTTTTCTTTGTTATTTTTAGTGGCTGGAAAAAACAATGTAGCTGTCAAAAAGCTCCAGGTCACAGCGATCAATTTTGTTCAAGGGGTGCTAAAATTCCAAATATTGACATGAATGTCAACAAATTTTTGATTAATATTTCTTCAGCTTATTCTTTACCGTAGAAAAATTGTCAACTAATATTGACACTTATGTCAAGATTTGATTTTATTGCATCTAGCGCCTTAGCTATAACTATCTACACTGATGGCGATACTCGTTGATCAATGCAAAAGGCTGACGTTATCTGGCCGATGATAATTACAATACACCGGGGTTTTAAGCCGTGATCACATTTCTACTTAATCAGCAAGAGCATGTCGTCGAGAATATCGACCCGAACACTACCGTGCTGGATTATCTGCGTGAACACCTACAGAAAACAGGATCCAAAGAGGGTTGTGCGTCTGGAGATTGTGGCGCATGCACCGTTGTTATTGGCCATGCGGGGAACGTCGGTATTGAATACAGCGCCATCAATGCGTGTATTACCTTGCTCGGTAGTTTGCACGGCAAACAACTGATCACGATTGAAGATTTAAAAGACGGTGAGTGTTTGCACCCCGTCCAACAGGCGATGGTGGACTGCCATGGTTCCCAGTGCGGCTTCTGCACGCCTGGCTTTGTGATGTCGATGTTTGCTTATCGAAAAAATAACGAGCAAGCCGACCGCCAATCTATCATTGAGGCTCTGGGCGGTAATCTCTGCCGATGCACGGGTTACCGTCCGATTGTCGATGCCGCCGTGCAGATGTTTGAGCCGCCGCTACGGGACCAGTTTGATCAAACCGAACTGGCGGTGCTCGCGTCGTTAAACGCGATTAATGAGGCTGATGGCGCCGTTAAGCTGACGGGCAATAGCAAACATTTTTTTTCGCCATCGACGGTTAAAGAGCTTGCCGATTTGCTACTTGAATACCCTGAGGCCCGCCTTGTCGCCGGAGGTACTGACCTTAGTCTTGAGATTACCCAATTTCTGCGCAGTTTCGATTGTTTGATTTACATCGGCAGAATTGAAGAAATGAAAACCGTCGTGCAGATGGACGATGAGCTCGACATTGGTGCCGCTGCGAGCTACGGCAGTACCAAAGATGCCCTGGTTGCACTTTACCCCGACTTGCATGAATTAATCGATCGTCTTGGTTCCAAACAAATTCGTAATCAGGGGACCATAGGTGGAAATGTGGGCAACGCTTCGCCCATTGGAGATATGCCTCCCGTGTTGATCGCGCTTGGAGCCAAGTTGGTGTTACGCAAAGGTGATGTCAGTAGAGTGATTGGCATTGAGAACTACTTTGTCAGCTATAAAAAAACATCACTGGAAACCTCGGAATTTATTGAGCGTATTATCGTACCGAAACCTCAGGCCGACAGCGTATTCCGGGTGTATAAAATTAGTAAGCGATTGGAGGACGATATTTCTTCGAGCTGCGGCGCATTCAATATCAACATTGTTGCGGGCAAGGTAAAAAAAGCCACTATTGCTTTCGGTGGCATGGCTGAAATTCCCAAGCGGGCGAGCCACTGCGAACAGGCGCTAATCGGTAAAAATTGGACTGACGTGACGATCGCAGAGGCGATGGACGCGATGGATAAGGACTTTACACCCATCAGCGACTTTCGCTCCAGCGCCACTTATCGATTAAGCTCATCGCGAAATTTACTGCGTAGGCTCTATTTGGATTATGAGCAGGGCGAAAAATCAGATCGAGAGCCATCATCCAATCTGCTGAGGGTGACTCAATATGCGTAAACTTATCGATCTACCTACCAGCGCAGATAAGAATGAAAGGTCAACCGTTAAGGGAATAAGTGGCCACCAGCAAAAACATGAAAGCGCTGAAAAACATGTTAGCGGCGAAGCTGTTTATGTCGATGACCAGTTAGCTCCTGCTAGTACTCTCTATGCGTATCCGGTCCTCAGCACCATTGCTCGTGGCAACGTAAGGCGACTCGACTTGAGTGCTGTGAAAACCGCAGAAGGTGTGGTTGACGTTCTAACACTTGACGACATTCGTGGCCATACCGATATTGGTCCGGTTTTTCCCGGCGACCCGATTATGGTAAATGAGGGCGGTGAGGTGCAGTTTTACGGTCAGGTCTTGTTTGCCGTCGCGGCTACCAGTCAGGATTTGGCGCGAAAAGCTGCACGTTTGGCAAAGGTCGAATATGAGCCTCTCGAAGCCTATACAACGATTAAGCAAGGCTTGGCAAACCAGAGTTTTGTACGGCCAACACATACTCAAAAACGTGGTGACTCTGCTCGGATGATCAAGGCTGCTAAGCATACGTTAACCGGCGAGATGAATATTGGTGGTCAGGAACAAATGTATCTGGAGGGGCAGGTGTCTCTCTGCGTACCCACCGAAGACGGCGGCATGATGGTATACAGCTCTACGCAAAATCCCAGTGAAGGGCAAAAGCTGGTTGCGGAGGTGTTAAATATCCCGATGAATAAAGTCACGGTTGATACTCGCCGAATGGGCGGCGGCTTTGGCGGCAAAGAGACTAGCGCTAACCAGTGGGCGTGTATCGCTGCGTTAATGGCGAATAAGACTGGTCGCCCTGTAAAAGTAAGATTAGCGCGCGCCGATGACATGCAAGCCACCGGAAAACGTCATCATTTTTTAGTTAACTACACGGTTGGTTTCAGCGCCGAAGGCCGTATTGAAGGATTAGATATGGAACTTGCCGGGGGCTGCGGTATGTCTCCGGATCTGTCCGACGCAATCGTCGATCGCGCTATGTTTCACGCCGATAACGCCTACTTTTTGCCGGCGGCTCGAATCACCGGCCATCGAGTAAAAACCCATACCGTGTCTAATACGGCCTTCCGTGGCTTTGGAGGACCGCAGGGTATGGTCGCGATAGAAAATGTTATTGATAATATTGCCAGAGTTGTTGGTAAAGATCCCTTAGAGGTACGTAAGAACAATTTCTATACCGACAAAGATGATCGAAACACGACACACTATGGACAAAAAATCGAGCAACATATTGTTCCCGGACTTGTCGATCGCCTGGAAACGACGTCAGAGTATCAACGTCGACGGAAGGACATTGAAGATTTCAATAGCGGTAGTCCTATTCTGAAAAAAGGCCTTGCCTTAACGCCAGTAAAATTTGGTATTTCTTTTACAGCTCAGCATTTAAATCAGGCCGGTGCGTTGATACATGTGTATACCGATGGATCGATTCAGCTGAATCATGGGGGTACTGAGATGGGACAAGGTCTCTATACGAAAGTTGCCCAAGTCGTTGCCAATGAACTTCAAGTCGACATTGACAATATATTGTGCACCGCGACCCGCACAGATAAAGTACCTAACACATCGCCAACAGCAGCATCATCCGGAACAGATTTAAATGGAATGGCGGCGCGAGATGCGGCACAAAAAATCAAGAAACGGTTGATAGATTTTGCCGTATCCCATTTTGAAATAGCTGAACAGGACGTTGTCTTTTCCAACAACAAGATAAGCGTTGGCAGCGAAACGCTGAGTTTTTCCGAGTTTGTACAATTGGCCTATATGAATCGTATTAGCCTGTCAGCCACCGGTTACTATCGCACCCCAAAAATTTATTACGATAGAGAAAAGGCCGTCGGCCGGCCGTTCTTCTACTACGCTAATGGTGCTGCTGTATCCGAAGTTATCATCGATACCCTGACCGGTGAATACAAATTATTGCGTACCGATATTTGCCAGGACGTTGGCACATCTATCAATCCGGCCATTGATATTGGGCAGATTGAAGGCGCCTTTATTCAAGGCATGGGATGGCTAACGACGGAAGAATTAGTTTGGGGAGAAGATGGTCGCTTGCAGACAATTAATCCAGCAGCCTACAAAATACCTGCAATCGGCGATGCGCCGCCGGTATTTAACGTTGAGTTGTTGCCGGACAGTCCAAATATTGAAGCTAGTATTTTCCATTCCAAAGCCGTAGGAGAACCGCCGTTGATGCTGGGAATTTCGGTATGGAGTGCATTACGGGATGCGGTTGCAAGTCTGGCGAACTACCGTTACAGCCCCTCCCTGGATACACCCGCGACGCCTGAACGTGTGCTGGCGGCTTGCGAACAGATTCGCAGCGTAAGTCAGGTTCAGAAAAATCAGCCTGGAGGATCTACAAATGACAGCCTGGTATGAAATTGTTAATCAGCTTGCCGAGCAAGGTGAGGCCTATGTGATAGTCACTGTGCTGGGAGCCAGGGGCTCAACGCCGCGAGACAGTGGCACCAAAATGGTTGTGGCAGCGACAGAAACCTATTGTTCGATTGGCGGCGGTCATCTGGAATACAAGGCAATTTCGATTGCAAAAGAGCTGCTGGCTGACTCAAAAGCCGAGCAGCGGATTGAGCACTTTCCTCTTGGTGCGAAATTAGGCCAGTGCTGCGGAGGAAGTGCGACTCTATTGTTTGAAAGTTTTTCAGCCGTTGAGCTAAACATCATGCTCTTTGGTGCCGGACACGTGGGTAAATCACTGGCAGGTATTTTGGCTCAACTTCCCTGTCGTTTACATTGGGTTGATGGTCGAGAGGCCGAGTTCCCAGCGCAATTACCCAGTAATGTAGTGAAGGTTGTTAATGATTGCCCCGCTGATGAGGTTGCGGCGATGCCAGCCAATAGTTATTTCATCATAATGACTCATAACCATCCGCTCGATTTCGCTATAACAGAAACTGTCATAAAGAAAGGCGATGCGCGCTATATCGGACTGATCGGTTCTGAGACCAAGTGGAAGCGTTTTAAAATGCGTTTTGATCATCGCCAATACGAAAAATCCGTATACGAACAAGTACGCTGCCCCGTAGGTCTCAGCGACGTGCCGGGAAAACTACCGGTAGAGGTTGCGGTTTCGGTAGCGGCTGAAGTGATTGGCGAGGTTCACCGGCACAAAGCTTCCCGATCGAATCAGCAGGGGATTGGTTGGCGGGAACTTAAAGCATTAAATAGTGAGGCGGCGGCATCAAACGCAATACCAAAAACGGAAATTCCGACACCAGTTACCTCTGACAATCAGACTCAGCCAGAACAAATACGATGAATGAATCCAGTAGCTTCGGTCTAAAGAGTAATCGCGTCATCATTGATGGTGCCATACGGCCTGCCTTGATCCTAATTGAGGACGGTAAGATCGCTGAAATTTTGCCAGTTGATACAGTGCTCGAAACAAGGCGACGTTTTATTGAAATCGAAGATCTCGGCGATAAAGTTGTTTTGCCCGGCCTCGTCGATACTCACGTGCATATCAATGAACCGGGTCGAACGGAATGGGAGGGCTTTAACACTGCTACTCAGTCAGCAGCAGCAGGCGGTATTACGACTGTCGTTGACATGCCACTCAACTGCAGCCCGGTAACGACAACGGCAAATGCACTGCGCGAAAAGTTGAATTCACTTGAGGGGAAGTTGTGGATTGACTGTGGGTTTTGGGGCGGAGTTATTCCCGAGAGTCTCACTGACTTGGACGAATTGATCAAGGCTGGCGTTTTGGGGGTAAAGTCCTTTACGATTGATTCAGGTATCGAGGAGTTCCCCGAAGTCAATGCGGAGCAGCTAAGTCAGGCAATACGCATTTTAGCAAAATACAATGTCCCCTATTTGATTCATGCTGAATTGGAACCTCCGGGAAGCGAACCGCCTGCGATTGGAGACCGTTACCAGAGTTTTTTGGCATCTCGGCCGAAAAGCTGGGAGAACGATGCAGTCGACATGATGATTGCACTCGCGACGGAGGCAAAATCCGAAGGAGCGCAGGGAAAAATTCATATCGTTCATCTCTCCTCTGCTGAAGCTATCGCGGCCATTCATAAGGCACAACAGCAGGGGCTGCAGCTATCGGCCGAAACCTGTCCGCATTATTTAACCCTATTTTCAGAATCCATTCCCGATGGGAAAACACTGTTTAAATGCTGCCCACCAATTCGAGAAGACGCAAACCGGCAGCTATTATGGCAAGGTCTGGCAGACGGAACTATTGACTTTATCGTATCCGATCATTCTCCGTGCACGCCGCAGCTGAAGCACATTGATAGCGGCGATATCGAAAACGCCTGGGGAGGAATTTCCTCCCTGCAATTTGGCTTATCCCTAATATGGACAGAGGCCGTACAGCGTGGCTACAGTTTGCCACAAGTCGTTGATTGGATGGCAACAAGGCCGGCGATGTTTGCCGGCCTTGGGGAACGAAAAGGAAAAATAGCGGCTGGCTACGATGCCGACCTGGTTGTATTTGACGATTGTGCCAGCTATACCATCACGGCAGACATGATCAAGTACCGCCACAAAATCACCCCTTATGAAGGTCGTGTTGTTAGCGGGCTTACTGAGCGAACCTATGTCCGAGGGCAATTGGTTTATCGCGCCGGCGAGTTACTCGGTGCGCCAGTCGGCGAAGCACTGCTGTCAAACAACAGGCTCGTTAGCCAATCTGAATCATAACTTATTCTCTTATTAAGCCACTGGAACACCGAATGAATACCGAAGAAAAAACTGACGATAGATATTCTTCACGCTATATCGATTTACTCAGCGAACGAGTGGGTGGTCGTGCCATCGCCTGTAGCGACGAATGGTTTGCAGAATGTGACAACCTGGTGAAGCCCGGGCGCGGGATTTTTAAAGAGGGCCATTTTGTCGCTACCGGCCAGTGGATGGATGGCTGGGAGTCACGACGTAGTTTTGGCCGTCGGCAGCGCAGCGCCAGCGCAGAAGATTTTGATTGGTGCATATTACGTTTGGGCATTCCCGGAATTGTTCGTGGCTTTGATGTGGATACTAATCACTTTCGCGGCAATGCGCCGGAGTTTGTTGCTGTCGAAGCGGCTAATGTAACAGGCGAAATCGATGGTGTTACGGTGTGGACAGAAATTCTTAGCAAGTCGGCGACGCAGGCCCATAGCCAAAATCTGTTTGAATGTATCAGTGATCAAGTTTGGACCCACCTACGTTTAAAAATGTATCCAGATGGGGGCATATCACGTTTTCGCGTGTATGGAGAAGGGCAGATTGTTAGGGACAACTTTATCGAGGGTGAACTCGTTGATTTGGCCTCGGTCATGAATGGCGGTCGTGGTATTGCCGCTAGCGATATGTTTTACAGTTCCCCGAGTAATCTCGTCATGCCGGGCCGCGGTGTGAATATGGGTGACGGCTGGGAAACCAAACGTCGTCGTGATGCAGATAATGACTGGGCGATTGTTAAGCTGGGTCTGACCGGCACCATTCGCAAGATTTTGATCGACACCGCGCATTTTAAAGGCAATTACCCCGATCATATGCGGCTGGAAGCGACCCACACGAAACGCGATGACATTGGCGCTGCGGATGTTGACTGGCAGACCATTATAGGCGATACACCTCTTTATCCCGACCGCGAACATTTATTTATTGAGCAAATCGACGCGGCAGAAAATGCCAAATTTACACATGTCAGATTGAATATTTTCCCCGATGGCGGCATAAGCCGTTTACGTATCTTTGGGTTTCCAGATTGGGAAGAATTAGAAAAATGAGCCTTGAAAGACTGAATACAACGACCCGTACCGAGTCGGCACATAGTTTTCGGCAATGCTGTACTAGCGAACTCTGGATAGATCGCATGACAGCCGGACGCCCCTACGCGAATGAGAGGCAATTGCGTAACGCCGCTAATGTTATCTGGCAGGACCTGCAGGAAAAGGACTATTTGCAAGCCTTCGATGGACACCCAAAAATTGGCGACGTAAGTTCTTTAAAAGATAAATACGCCAATACCAAAGAGTTGGCCGCCGGAGAACAAGCCAATGTGAATGTTGCCACGGACACTGTGCTGCAAACCTTAGCGCAAGGTAATAGTGACTACGAAGAAAAATTTGGCTTTATCTTTATTGTCTGCGCTACCGGAAAAAGTGCAATAGAAATGTCGGACCTGTTACAAGCAAGACTACCGAATGATCGAGAAAGTGAATTGCGCAATGCTTGTGAAGAGCAACGGAAAATATTCCAAATCCGTATAGGAAAATTATTATGAGTCAAATTACTACCCATATTCTAGATGTCTCGCGCGGCGCGCCGGCCCGTGGCGTGGCTATTTGCCTTTCCCGGTTAGACGATCATCTATGGACCGAGATTGGCGCTGGAAAAACTAACGATGATGGTCGTATCCCCGACCTTTGTGCTAACGATGTCATACTCGCCGCCGGTACCTATCAGATGCGTTTTGATACCGCCAGCTACTTTTCAAGTGTTGGTGATCCTGTTTTCTATCCCTGGGCAGATGTTGTTTTCGCAATAGCCGGTGACGGTCAGCATTACCATATTCCCTTACTACTCGCCCCATACGGCCATTCAACCTATCGAGGAAGTTAAAACCACGGATAGCAGCACTAGCAGCCAAACAGACTATCACGAGAAATGAGTAATGACCGACATAACGCTAACGTTAAAAAGCTTAACTCCAGAAGCCTTCGCTCCCTATGGTGATGTCATTGAAGTGAATGACAAGAACGAAATTATTCCAATAAATTATGGCATGACGAACAGGCACCACGCGTTAGCCAAAGTGGATGTCAGTGAGGGTGACGGTTATCCGATCGTTAGTATTTTCAACAGCAAGCCGGTGACCTTACCTTTTTCAGTAAAGGTGATGGAGCGTCACCCGATGGGTAGTCAGGCTTTTATTAACATGGACAATAACCCCTATGTAGTCGTGGTCGGTGAAGCGGGAGAGTTTGATATCAATCGTCTGCAAGCTTTTTTGGCCCAAGCGAATCAAGGCGTAAATTATCATAAAGGTACGTGGCATCATTACAGTCTTTGCTTGAATGAAGCGAATAATTTTGTCGTTATCGATCGAGGAGGCCTCGGAGACAATTGCGATGAAGTACAAATACCTGACAACAGTAGTCTCGTTATAATCCGGTAATTCATATGTTCACGGTTGGAATGAGTAAGCTGTAGCGCTAAGTGGCAACATGAAAAACGACACTAGGAACGACAGGAAGAAACAAGCATAGAACAAGACCAGCCGACAAGACCGTAAACATCAACAAACAACAGAAAGATCAATATTAGGAACCACTAATGCCCATTGCACACCGAGCGAGCATACTTCACTTTATCGCTGACCCCGACACAGTTGCACTCGATCAGGCCTATGAATATTACCCGGATGGCATCATGGTCATCGACGATGGAAAAATAAAGTCCATTGGGCTGGCTGAAGATCTATTACCCAGTTTGGGTACGGATGTTGATCTTACTGAACATGGTAATGCGCTTATTATCCCGGGTTTTGTCGATACCCACATTCATTATCCCCAAACGGAAGTTATCGCAGCCTATGGCGAGCAATTACTAGAGTGGTTAGAAAAATATACGTTTCCCTGTGAGGCGAAATTCCATGATGAAGATTATGCCCGTGATATAGCCGAGCGATTTCTAGACGAATTGCTTCGCGCAGGAACAACGACTGCGTTGGTATTTGGTACGGTCCATAAAGAGTCTGTTGAAGCTTTTTTTAAGGCTTGTGAAAAACGTAATCTGCGCATGGTGGCAGGCAAAGTAATGATGGACCGAAATGCGCCGGATGATCTCATCGACACGGCTCAATCTTCCTATGATGACAGTAAAGCGTTAATCGAGAAATGGCACAATAGAGGACGACTACGCTATGCCGTTACGCCACGTTTCTCTCCGACATCGACGGAACAACAATTGCAGAAAGCAGGGCAGTTAATGCAGGAATACCCTGGTGTCTATATGCATACCCATATGTCGGAAAATGTTGATGAAGTCAAATGGGTTAAAGAGCTATTTCCCGAGCGAGCCAATTATTTGGATACCTATGACCATGCCGGATTGTTGGGACGTCGTAGCGTGCTGGCACATTGTATCCACCTTACCGATGAGGAATGGCAGCGAATGGAAGAAACTCAAACGGGTATTGCTTTTTGCCCTACATCGAATTTGTTTCTTGGTAGTGGCTTGTTTCAACTAAACCGTGCGGTCAAACACAATCTAAATGTTGGAATGGGAACAGATGTTGGCGGTGGTAGCAGTTTTTCTATTTTACAGACATTAAATGAGGCCTACAAAGTATTACAGCTGAGGGGCGAACAACTGTCTCCCTTTAAGGGCTTTTATCTTGCTACTTTAGGGGGCGCGAAAACCTTGGATATGAGTGATGTTATTGGCAATTTCTCGGTAGGAAAAGAAGCAGATTTTCTAGTGTTAGACAAATCTTGCACACCGTTAATGGATTTCCGCATGAGTAAATGTACAGATCTGTTTGAAGAGCTCTTTGTGTTCAGCATGTTAGGTGACGATAGAGCTATAAAGCAAACATGGTCGGCGGGTGAACTTGTCCATCAGCGAGACTAAGAACTTACAGCCGCAGTATTTCGACTAAATAACATAACTCAGAACATAGGTTATTCGTATGGAAAGTTACATAATTGACTGGTTTAGTCTGATCTTCCGATGGCTACATGTCATTACTGGTGTAGCGTGGATCGGTGCCTCTTTTTATTTTGTCTGGCTCGATAACAACCTGCAAAATCCGCCGCAATGGAAAACAGACAAAGGTATTAAGGGCGACTTGTGGGCCATTCACGGTGGTGGAATCTACGAGGTGGCCAAGTATCAACTTTCACCGGAACAAATGCCAGAAACCCTGCATTGGTTTAAGTGGGAAGCTTATAGCACGTGGCTTACGGGTATTATTTTATTGGCGATAATTTATTATCTGGGCGCTGACTCTTACCTGATAGACAAAGAAATAGCAGATTTAACGCAACTGCAAGCCGTTTCAATTGGCATCGGTTTTCTTGTCGGTAGCTGGGTGTTATATGAATTACTTTGCTCTAGTCCACTGGGAAAAAATGGTTATGCGATAGCAGCCATACTCATTGTCGCGGCGGTCGGGATCAGCTATTCACTTGCACACCTTTTTAGTGGCAGGGGTGCATATATTCATTTTGGTGCGATTATCGGCACGTTGATGGCCGGCAATGTTTTTCGTGTGATCATGCCTTCGCAGCGTGCTCTGATCGCCGCTATTGAAAAAGGAGAGGCACCCGATCCTAAATGGGGCGCGAAAGCGAAATTACATTCGACGCATAATACCTACCTAACACTGCCATTGTTGTTCATAATGATTAGCAACCATTACCCAATGACATATGCGCATCAATTTAACTGGGTGATATTGTTGGTCATTACGGCAATCACTGCCTTGGCTCGCCAATATTTTATTCTCGAACATAAGAAAATTCACAAACCGTCGATTCTGGTGGCGGCGGTTGTTGCGGTAGTCATTCTTGCGGCCATCATAGCTCCCAAGCCGGTGAAAGTAGAGCCTGTTACCGTTGGACAGGAATCAGTAGTTGCAAAGCGTGCGCAGTCGATTATTAAGGAACGCTGTGCAAGTTGTCACTCAGCACAGCCCACTGACGCCGTGTTTACGGTGGCTCCAGCGGGCGTCGTATTCGACAGTCCTGGCGATATGAAAAAATGGGCGCCAAGAATACAAGCAAGGACTATTGATACCAAAGATATGCCATTTTTGAACAAAACAAAAATGACCACGGAAGAGCGAATGATTGTTGCCCAATGGATTGCGACTGGCGCGCCGCTCAAAGAGTGAAATTGAGTCGGCGCAACGAAAGAGAACTATTGGGTAGGATGATTGGACTGCTGTTTGTTGCATTAATTATGCGCACGCAGTCCTGACATCTTCGTGGGGTGGAGCGCCGTCAACGCTTGCAATGTAGAATCCTGCCGCAGCTCTTGAGGATTATTCAATTCAATCTATAATAGATTCCAGCACTGATTATATGGAGATTAATCAATATCGGTAAGGAAACTCTCTTTTCCGCCTTGGCGAACAATACTTAACAATGCCCAAGGTACGTAGATTGTTGGGAGTAAGGCTTCACGATGATTAGATCTTTGGTGGAAAACACACCGTCGGAAAGTGATGTTTTTCAAAATGAACCGGAAAATGTTTTTAGGCTAGGACAAGGTTTTGGCCGAGTAACTCGCGAGCAACACTGTAGCGTCAAGCCCCTGTTATTACACAGCTCGGATGATTTTTGGTGTGTATCGAACGAAGTAACGAATCGACAGACATGGCTCGAGCGTATCGTTATGGGGCGACAAGAGTTTGCACTGTATTATCGTTTAAGCGGAAAATCATTCTTCAAATTGGGGGATCACGAGTTTACGTTGGAAGGGGGGAGCTTTTGGGTTTGTATTGCGCCCCAGGGAGAAGAATTATTGCAGCTTCACGCGAGTGAGGGGCACTCGGGCGTCATGATGCTCTTTAGCGTTGAAGAGCTAAGACGTTTGTTGGGTGATACGTCGGATCGACTACCGCGTCCTATCTATCAGTTTCTTAAGGGGCAGACTCCGATTTTTCATCGAAAACTCGGTATGACAGCGCTCATGTCCAGAGCTGCGAGAGAGTTGGCCAGCGCCAGCGCAGATTCTCCACTGCATCATTTACTGGTGCGTGCTCAGGCGACGGAATTGTTGTGGCTTTCTCTGCAAGAGTTAATGAATACCTATTATTCGAAGCGATATCGCCGGCGGATTTTTCCAAATGAACAAGCACAGATAAACGGCGCGAAAGAAATTCTCGACAACTATTATTATTCTCCTCCCACGACTTCAGACCTGGCAAAAAGTATTGGGTTAAGTGAAGAGAAACTCTGTTATGGATTTCAGCAGTTATTGGGTAGCACTGTTCAAGCGTACATACTGAAGCGGCGAATGATCAAGGCAACTGAATTGTTGAAGGGGACGGGGTTATCTATTACGCAAATTGCTCTCGACGTTGGTTATGCCCATGGTACTAACTTTACGCGAGCCTTTCGGAAATATTACGGTGTAAGCCCTCTAAAAATTCGAAAAAATTGATTCTCTTTATACGTTACACACCGCATAAATTCTATTTAAAACTTTGCTTATCTTGCTTAACTATTATGTCGGTTGAGTTAAGGCCGCAGTGACTTTTACTGGCGTTCGTTATTTCTGTCACTCGTATGGTGCTTAATCCTAGCTCGTTTATTTTCTAACATGAGCCATGATAGAGCCGTAATTCGATCGGAGAAAATTTTTATATTTAGCTTTTCCCGACGCCGAAACGAAACTAATGATTGAGATGTGTATTTGGTGGTTATGTTATAGGCAACAACTGCAACTGCATTTATTTCCTTCAGTGAAAATAGTGTTTGTTGTGCTTCGAAGCTGTAGCTAAATCGGTTCGCCGCGTTTATCAATAGCGAAAAACGACCTTCTATATTTGCAAGCAAGGCCGCGTGTAGATGGCTTAAAATAGTGAAATCTATCTCGACTTCGTCATTGATGATTACCTCTGCAATATCTTGTTGGAGGAGTTGAATTCTCCCAAAAGGCAACTCAAACCAACGCATTTTTCCGGTCCTTGAATTCATGTCAAACGATGTACTCATCATGTTGGATTCTCGCTGAGAATATATATCCGGCAACAGCATTTTTCGGAGCTATGCAGTACCTGATTGCGAATTGCCATCGACGTTATGCATCACTTTTTCATAGTCCTGAGTACTTGCCGAATGCAGTTCCATAAAATCACCGCAACCATTGCAAATGGGTCCTTGCACAGCGTTATTCCATTTTTCTTTATGGTGGTCGCGTGTGCTAAGGCAAGGGGCGTACTGAATCGTAATACCCGCTAAAGATTGACATTCCTTGCAGTAATATCGAAGTTCTTTCATCACATTTCTCCGTTGTTCGCGGTATCGAACAAAATTCTTATTGTGGTCGGGCTAGATCTTCAGTTCCTGCTTTTGCCCTGTGAGAAATCATCTTGCTTCCTGCTTCTTTTTTTCACTGTTACCGTATCATGGCCGCCTTCAACGAACTGATCAATTTACTCGTGAACTGATCACGAGATTGAAATGTTATGGAATTAGAAGTATTTTTTATAGTGTTATTTTGAATAAAAGAGAAGCATTTGAATGTATGCCAATTCTAAAATGAATTGAGCGTGACATGGAAAGGGATATTCGTTTCGACGGGTTGGACATGTTAAGAAAGGCGCTGAGAAATCCACTTTGCCGATCGTGACGTGGTTTTCCTGTTCTGCAAAAATCATCAATCGAAGAGGGATGGAATGGCTTGTTTTTTGACACGGAGGGGCTCAAACGGAAGAAAGAGGAGCGCCCTTACTTCCGTTTTTTGGTGGCGCTTATTCGTAACTTTCAGTGAGTGCCTGGTAGGTTGCAATCTTTAAGTCGGAACGAAGAGTCCACGGCGATCCCATCAATTGAATCATGCCAACGACGACGATTTCTTCGACAGGGTCGATCCAAAAAACGGTGCCGGCGGCTCCGCCCCAGTTAAATTCTCCGTCACTGCCCATAACGCCGTTTTTAATCGCGTCAGTAATTACACCAAACCCCAATCCAAAGCCAAAACCTCGCTGTTCGGCTGCTGCCAAGGGGGATTCGCCGACACCGGAAGTCGAAATACTGCCGGGCAAATGATTTTTCGCCATAAACTTAACGGTTTTCTCTCCGAGTATTCGCTTGCCACTAGAGATGCCACCTTTGCGCATGGCCTCGGCAAATTTCATATAATCCATGGCTGTTGAAACTAATCCACCGCCCCCTGAATGCAAGGAAACTTGATGGTAATTTCTCATGGCGCTATCACTATCTTCCTTGATGGTAGCAAGCTTATTGTTTTGTGCGTCCCAATAGTGGTTGGGTAAAAAGCGGTCGGCTTTGTTTTTTGGCACTTCAAAAAAAGTGTCTTTCATATCTAAGGGGTCAAAAATATTTTTTTGCAAATATTGATCAAATGGCATGCCACTTAAACGCTGGACGATCAAACCCGTTATATCGACCGCAATAGAATAGTGCCACTTATTGCCGGGCTCAAACTTTAGCGGAAGTTTCGCGACGATTGAGGCGAAATCGTCGAGATCTTTTGCATCCCATATATTGGCGTCTTTATAGTATTTATCGATCATATCACCGGCGGGATTAAATCCGTAAGATAAGCCTGTAGTATGGGTTAGGAGATGGTGCATCGTCATTGTTTTCTCGGCCGGAACCATCGCGCCGTCTTCATTGAGTACTTTCAAATCGGCAAATTCGGGTACAAATTTACTGACCGGATCATTTAGCTGAAATTTTCCCTGTTCATACAACTGCATCATGGCGGCTGCGGTGATCGGCTTCGACATGGAATAGATACGAAATAAATCATCTTTCTTTAATGGTCGTGGATCATCGGCACCTTTGTGGCCTACCGCTTCAAAGTGAACAAGTTTGCCCTTGCGAGCAACCATCGTGATTACCCCGGCGAGTTTACCTTCATCGACATACCGTTGGCTGATGTCGGTGATGCGGTTCAGTCGTTCGGTCGATAATCCGACTTTCTCAGCCTTGGCGGATGGCGGTGCTTTCGCCATTACGCTGGCCGGACTTGCGGCAATCGCTAATGTCAAAAATAGAGCTGTTCTTATTTTCATATTGATCTCTTATAGTGGGTGAAAGAAAATTGTTTACACGCGAAAGATAAATCGTTGCTGGCTTAAAAGCCTAAACATACAAATCAAGGAAATCCAGTTATTTTTGATCACTAACAATTTTTTAATGTAAGGTATCAAATTTCGAGATCGAAAACCTCCATGCGAAAATGGTTATGGGCCTGTGTCCGGCGAGTTCCCCGTTTATTGAACTGAAGACATTTGTCGAGTTGGTGCCGTATATACAAATACCTTTGTCAGCGGGCGAGTAAACTTTCCATCGGCCTGTTAATCGATTTAGAGAATGTTTATTTATAACAGTTAATTCAAGGCTTCATTTACCGATCATGGCACAGTTGTATAAAGGCCTCACTAGCCCGACTATGGTATCGTGTTTTATGCTGAATGAGGCCAATTTCTTTGACTGAGTTTTGAAAGTCGCTGATGGGTAATTTCACCAATTTTCCCTGACGCAATTCCTCTTGAATTGAGACCTCCGGGACGATAGAAATGCCGCTGTTTACCAGGACTAAATTTTTGGCTACTTCTATGGAGCTTAACGCCATACGAACGTCGAGTATGACCTTGGCTTGTTCGCAGGCTAAATCAATTTCTCTGCGGGTTGAAGAACTTCTGTCTAACAACAGCATTGGATAGTGTTCCAGATCCTTCAGCAACACTGATTTTCGTTTAGCCAATGGATGCGATGGATGACAAATCAAACAATCTGATTTTTGAAATAATGGGTAAACGGTTAGGTTTGCCGATGACGCTTTTATTGTTGCTATGCCTAAATCGGCTTCAGCTGCCTCTATGGCTTTAAGGGTCTGGTTCGCTGTATCGTTGCGAATGACTAGCTCAATTTTTGGATACTGTTCCTGAAATTGCTTTACCAGCGGCGGTAAACGATAACTGGCCGAGGTGTCCGAGGTTGAAATCACTAAGGTTCCAACGATTTCATGTTTTAAGTCGGCTATTTCTTGCGCGCTTTGTTCCAGCAAATTGAGTATTTTCTCGGCGTAACCCAAAAAAATATCCCCGGCGCTGGTAAGACACATCGATCGCGTACTTCTCGCAAACAAAACCTCACCTAATGATTCTTCCAATTTCCTAATTTGTGAACTAACAGCAGATTGTGTTCGAAAAGTGAGCTCTGCAGCTTTTGAGAAACTATTCGTAGTAGCGACTGCTTTAAAGGCGCGAATTTGCTCAAGGCTAATGTCTGGATGATTTCGTCTGGTGCCAAATTGATCTGTCACGGCTAATGCGCTCCCGTATATCAAGTAAGTCAATATATAATAATTATTACTATATCATACATAAATTATCAATTTGTTAAATATATGCAGGCGCCTTAGAGTACTGATCCGTTTACAAGCATTAGTAAATATTGACACGAGGAGAATTGATTACCATGGGAATGATTGTTAACAGCTCGTCAACAAGTCTGAAAGAATATCGTCTACTGCCTGCCTTGACCTCAGAGGCCAGTGCTAAGAACAAGGTCAGTTTACATAGTCGTCTATGCCAGTCTCCTAGCGGGTACTTAAGGTTAAATACACCCTTCGTGAGTGCTTCGATGCAAGCGGTTTCCGACGCGCGCATGGCGATTGCGTTGGCCCGGTTAGGCGGCGTTAGCGTTATACCGGTGTTAGCTGACGAAGAGCGACAAATTTCGATGGTCAAAAAGGTCAAGCAATATAAAGCTGGCTTTCAAAGGGAGTTAATTACCTTTTGTCCGGATACGCCGATCCGCCGTGTACAGGAAAGTAACGATACCACCGGCTACTCTATCTATCCGGTAACGGATAATGGACTATTTCACGGTAAACTGTTGGGCGTGATCACCGATAAAGATTTTGATGCGCTCGTCGATCTAGACATACCTGTGGCGGAGCGTATGAAGACTCAGCTCGTTGTTGCCCCCGACGGCACGCCACTGACCGAAGCCAAAGCCATTATGATTGAAACAGGCCGAGGTTTCCTGCCTATTGTGTCCGAGGAAGGTACTCTTAAGTCGGTGGTATTTCGGAAAGATCTGGAGCATCACCTGCGTTTCCCCGATGCTAATGAAGATAGTGATGGGCGGTTGGTAGTCGGAGCCGCAGTATCTACACACCCTCAACACAGAAGTAGAATACCTCGTTTGATTGAAGAGTCGGCGGACTTTCTGGTTATTGATGCCTCAGACGGATATTCGATTTATCAAAAAGAAACCATTGCCTATATTAGATCACTATGTGATACGCCAGTGATAGCGGGAAATGTTGTCACATCAGAGGCATTTGAATATCTGGCAGAAGCTGGTGCCGATGGTATTAAAGTGGGGATGGGTATCGGTTCGGGCTGCATTACCCAAGAGGCGAAAGCGACCGGCCGGGGTCAGGCGACAGCATTAATTGATGTCGTTAGTGCACGTGACAACCGAGTCGCCGCAGGCGGTAGCTATATTCCAATTATTGCCGATGGCGGTTTATCTTCGCCAGCTGATATCTGTGTTGCGCTAGCGCTTGGCGCCGACACGGTGATGATGGGTAACTATTTTGCGCAATGCACTGAGAGTCCAGGCGATATCTATTATCGTGACGGAAGAGCATTTAAAAAGTATTGGATGGAAGGAAGTTTACAGGCCCGTAATCTAGGTCGATATTTTCTAGGTAATGATGAAAATACACCCGCTGACTATTTTGCTGAAGGTGTTTCGGGTTGGGTGGCGCACAAGGGTTCGATATTTGATCTCGTTCCCAATTCCTGTTCGAAGTTGAAAGCTTCCCTAAGTTCCGCAGGTTGTTGTTCAATTCGTCAACTACACAAAAGTGCTCGGCTGGAACATCAAAGCCCTGTTGCTATCGGCGATAGTTCAGTTCACAACATGATAAAAGATAATGAATTTGAATAGCAGAGTAACCCTTCTTCTGCCAGTCGGGTTTCTAGTGCGTATTGTGGTTTGCAAGATATAAGTGCTGAACACGTATTGAGAAAAGCAGCACATGGACTATTTTCTTCCGAAATGAGGAGGTTCGCCCAATACAGGCTCATTTCTAGCGTTAGATTTTAGTGGGTAGTTCTGTAGTTCGTAAGGCGGCTTTGATCCTATGTCAGATTTTTTTGCCAGGCTTACATCGGCCACCGAAGAATCATCCCGCGAATCGCGGTGCTGCGGCGTTGAAGGGAAAGTCGGTGATAAGTCAGGTAATTAGTCAATTTGAGAGTGACAGCCTGACCTTAAAGAGTCAGGATTTACGTCGATACATTTCGTCAGTCGCCATGATGACATGATCTTCCAGGCCATTTATTCGGTGGAGACTTGCTACTTGGTATTCGGGACTGTCCATCATTGAGACAAAGGCTTGTCGATTCGGGTATTCGACCAGTGCTGCCATATCCCAATCACCATGCAACGCGCCTAAGGAATATTGGTCGATGGTCCCGGTCCAGATTATGTGTCCACCGACGGCTTTAATGAGGGGCGAAGTTTCCTTAGAGTAGCGCACGTAAGCGTCCCAACCTGTTCCATTACCGTCATCTGACGACACTTTAAACTTCATCAAATTTAACATCACTACCGGATCGTCTTCCGAACCATTTAATAACTGATTTTTCTGTTGCTCGGTAGGAAACAGTTCTCCCATATTATTTTCTCCCTTTTTATTTTCACCGAGGATACAGTTTTTCTAACAATGTCGGCGATCTAATAAATTCACTGTTTGTGTTTGTGTTTATGCTTCTGCGAAGAATTGCAGATCAACTATAATAGTGTAACTCGTTTTTTACTGAAGTTTCGGCAATTTTTATCATGGGAGTAAACATGACCGAAGACTGTACTGTTATCATTTTTGGCGCAACCGGTGATTTGTCGAAAATAAAGTTAATGCCTGCGCTTTATCATCTCGATCAGGCCGGTATGTTACCCGATGGCATACGAATCACCGCTTGCGGTCGACGGGACTGGTCAAATGACCTGTTTTTGGAACAGGTCCGTCAGTGGATAAAAGATAAGGCCAGAGAAAATGTGGACGAAAAAGTTTTAGCTGAGTTCTGCGCTCGTATCGATTATTTCAAAGGAGATCTTGACGACCAAGCGATGTATGCAAGGCTGGCGGAACAGCTCGAAAGTCAGGCGATAAAAAACATGGCTTTTTACATGGCGATAAAGCCGAAGGATTTTGGCGAGGTCATCGAAAAACTAAATGAGCATCAGCTATTTGATGAAACTGAAGGGTGGCGCAGAGTCGTCATTGAAAAACCTTTTGGTTATGACTTGGAAAGCGCACAAGCATTACAAAAACAAATTGACAGTAAACTGCACGAGAAACAGGTTTTTCGAATTGACCATTATTTAGCAAAGGGTATGGTTCAAAATGTTCTCGTTTTCCGCTTCGCAAATCTGTTAATGGAGCCACTTTGGAACCGAAACTATATTGACCATGTACAAATTACTCATAGCGAAACGATGGGGATAGGGCAGCGTGGCAGCTATTATGATCAATCCGGCGCTTTGCGAGATATGATACAAAGTCATCTCATGCAGCTATTGGCATTAATCGCGATGGAGGCGCCGGTTTCAATGGCTGCAGAAGATATGCGCGACGAAAAAGTCAAAGTACTGAAATCCATTCGGCCGATCACGCAGAGGCACGTCCACGCCCATGCATACCGCGCTCAATATAGTGCTGGCTCGGTCTCGGGCGAAATGGCGCGTCCTTATATCAAAGAAGAGGGTATTCCCGAAGACTCGGTGACTGAAACCTATGCAGCTTTAAAACTATTCGTCGATAATTGGCGTTGGCGCGGAGTACCTTTTTATCTGCGCACCGGTAAACGGTTACAAGAAACACAATCGATGATTTCAATTTGTTTCAAGAAACCGCCACAGCAATTCTTTAAAGATGCAGGAGTAGATGCCGACAGTCATAATTGGTTAGTACTGGGAATCCAGCCCGATGATTGCTTGCGCCTGGAGATGACAGTGAAAGAACCCGGGTTGGAAATGCGTACCCGGCTCACCAGTTTAGATGCCGGCTTACGTTCTGAAACTGAAAAAATGACAGACGCCTATGAGGATTTATTACTGGATGTTATAAAGGGGGACCAGTCGCTGTTTCTGCGGTGGGACGAAGTAGATTGGGCTTGGCGCATTGTTGATCCTGTTCTGAGAGTATGGGCTACTGAGGACAAAAATATCGACACCTATGCGGCGGGAACTTGGGGGTCTCCAAATTCAAGGCGTCTTTTCCATCACGAAGGAATTCGCTGGCGACATAGTATTAATTCAGAACAAAAGGGCTCGATATGACGCTGCTGTGCTTAGCGATTTTAGGCGTAAAAGCATTGGTCGAGAAATGAGACTGTCGATAAATACAGTGAATATAAGCTAGCCCGTATTTCTCACAAGGTGGCCTACTAAAATCAGTTTAGTGCTGCTATTTCAGTGTATTTCGCCTATTTGGCTTTTGAGCGGATCTTGCACTCTGTACTGAATTTTTCTCCTGCTCCTATAGCTACGGCTACGGCTACGGCTATGGGTTTAGTCGGAAAATCCAGTACAAAGCACAATCTCTCACTCAAAACTCCAAATCCTTGTGAGAAATGCGGGCTAGGTATTTAAAATCGATTTCGACTGGCCTTTTTCCGTATCGGCTATTTACCCCCTGAATAGCGGTTGAAGATGTGACGAACGCCGCGGAATAATCTTTCCTTATCAAAAATACCGTCTCCCGCTTCTTTGTGACAATCGGCGCAGGGACTAAAAAACCCCGTTTTTCTGCTGCTTTCTCCCATTCGGCGGTAGGCGTCTGCATGATCCTCTACGAAACCGGTCAGTTCCGTAATCCTATTTGGAGGTTGTTCTGCTATGGTTTTTAGCCAGTGTCCAACTTTTGACTGGGTTTCTGTCTCCAGCGCATGTGTTTGTAAATACTTGTCAATATGATCCAGCGTTGACCGTTCGATAGTTGCGTCGTCGCCGAAGTGGTTATCGAGCCCATCGACCAAATTTTTCCAGATTTTTGCGGGCAGCAGCATTGGCGGATAAGCAAGATGACAAGTACCGCACTCTTCGATGTATAGGGAGTCTTTCTCAAACCGCGGGGTTAAGTCATCACCAGGGTTTGTCGCTGACTCACCTATTGCCTGGCCAGCAGTGCTGAGGCTAAAACACAGCGCGGCACAAATAAGGTATTTCTGGGCTATATACGTTTTGGCAAAACTTATTTTTCTTAGTTTAATCATTATTCATTCGGTCAATATTTTGTTGGAGAGGTGAAAATGTGTTCAATAGTAGAGTATCATTTGTACTCGTTATTGTGAACTCGTAGACTTGTCCGCCAAGGTTGGTGGCTTTAGCCACGTCCTATAACTATTTTGTTTGTTAGTAATGGGCTCGAAAATAATAGTGGGCTCGAAAATAATGAAGGGCTGGAAACAGTTTCCTGCGTGTGGTGCAACATGACTCGAGCTGGTAGCGTTGCTGGATTTTTGACAGCTTAGAACTCTGGGAAACGAATCTGTGCATCGGCTTCTTCGGTGGACGATGTTTCAGTATTATGTATTTCGATCGGTAAATAAATTCAAACTTTACAAGGAGAGGCCTCGTGACTGCCATTCAGGAAATCAAAAATAGCTCGGTAAAAAGTCAAGTATCTGAAGAGGAGTGGAAGCTGCGGGTTGAGCTTGCTGCGCTTTATCGAATCGTTGCGCATAAGGGGTGGGATGATTATATCTATACTCATATTTCTATCCGAGTCCCCGGGCCAGAACATCATTTTTTAATGAATCCCTTTGGTTTAATGTTTGAAGAAATTACCGCTTCCAGCCTGATCAAAATTGATCTCGACGGCAATATTGTGATGCCTTCGCCCTATAAAGTGAACGCGGCCGGTTTTACGATACATGGTGGCATTCATATGTCCGCTCCGGAACACAACTGTGTTATTCATACGCACTCTGAAGACGGTGTCGCTGTCTCTGCCCAAAAGCATGGGCTGTTACCCATAACGCAACATTCCATGCAAGTCATTGCAGATCTTAGTTATCATGATTATGAAGGCATAGCACTTAATCATGGCGAACGGTCACGTCTTATCGAGGATCTTGGCGACAAGCACTGTATGATATTGCGTAATCATGGCCTGATGTCTGTGGGTAAAACGGCCGCCGATGCGTTTATGCGACATTTTTTCCTGGAACGCTCATGTACGATGCAAATTAAAGCAATGGTAGGTGGGACAGAACTCATCACTCCCAGCCAGGACGTTCAGGATGTGGTCAACGATCAGGCGAAATTCACAAGACCTGACATGAATGCGGAAAGTTATTTTTGGGCGCCGTTAGTACGACAGCTCGATCGACTCGATCCCTCTTATAAAGAATAATACTACACAAGGGTGATATCGGTTTGGAAGGCCCGGTCTGCAGTCTGAGCGTCTAAACCGGTTATGATTCAGATTTGTTCTTGCCCGGAACTTCTTTGGCCATTTTGGGATAGTCGGGTCGAGGCGGAATGATAGATTTTACAGCCCTTTGCTGCGAATAGCTCAATGTATAAATGGGTCAGGCGATGGCCATGTCGACAAAAACTTCCGCCATTTTTTTTGCTCGCGCGGCCGCTTTTTTGTCACCGCTCACATGGGCATCGACAATGGCACCTTCAATCAACAGATTTAATTGTTTCGACAATTCTTCCGGGTTTTGGGCTTTCGCTTGCGTAGCAATATCCTGAATAAAGCTGCGAACCAGACGTTTATGCTCTGCACTGATGATGTGGTGGGGGTTATCTGGCGCTGCAAATTCGGCAGAGGCATTGATAAACATGCAACCTGAAAAGTCATTTTCATGAAACCATTCCTCCAATACATCGAAAATAGTTAAAAGTCTATCTCGAGGTGTTCGGCCAAACCGTTCTGTTCCTCTCATCAGCTTGTTTCTGAACAGCTCATCGCGTTTTCTCAGCGTGGCGAGAATAAGCTCGTCTTTCGATTTGAAATGATTATAGAGCGTTTTCTTCGATATGCCGGCCTCGGCAATTATTTTGTCGACGCCGGTGGCATTAAATCCGTATTGGTAAAAGAGTTTTAGTGCTTCTGTCACTAGCTGCTCTCTTTTCGATAATGCAGGCATACTGGCTCCATCGATTATTTGGTGTATACAGATTAGTCTATCATAAATCGCTGCAATTTGCGTTTTCTTAGTATGGGGTTGCTCAATCATGGGCTGCAATCGTGCAGGTAAATGGCCAGGTTAAGGTCGATAGTGGCTCAAGGTCAATATATGTTAGCGAGGAAATTTGTTGACAAGATAAACAGATCTGTTTATCTTTGTCTGAAAGTATACTGATCGGTTTACTATTTTTTTCAGTTCTTCCTTCTGACAGGAGCATAATGATGACAGCACCGCTAATACCGCCTTTTAACCTTGAGACAGCTCAACAAAAAGTTCAGTTAGCTGAAAACTTATGGAATGGCCGAGATCCCCAAAAAATTGCCCTCGCTTACACGAAAGATTCCAGTTGGCGCAATCGCAATGAGTTTGTTCAGGGGCGTGAAAACATTGAGCAACTCTTAACTCGAAAATGGAGTAGAGAGTTAGATTACAAACTAAAAAAAGAATTGTTCACGTTTTCCGGGAGCCGCATTGCGGTTCATTTTCAGTACGAGTACCACGACGATAGTGGCCAATGGTTTCGGGCCTTCGGTAACGAGCACTGGGATTTTGACGAGCAGGGTCTTATGCACACGCGAGATGCCAGTATCAATGAGTTAGCCATCGATGAATCGGAACGACAGTTGCGGTAGTCTAATTCAGTCCTGACTGCGGCCGGGGCCGTTGGCCGACTTCAGGCATTTTTGAGGAAGTAAATGATTGCCGCGCAGCTTGCAGTGGCCATCGATAAGAAATTAAGATCTCTTTCAAGGGATACGAGAACGACACTTGATGCTAAAGATTCATCCCTGCCGGTCGATTTACATCGGCGGCGGGAATGAATTATCTCGGCACAAGTATTTTTCCTGGCTTAAAATGGCTTAGGCGGGAACGAAATTGCCATGGAAGCCGAACGGTACACGAGTGTTGAGTTTAACAATGGCAACGGGTTCCGCTTCAAAGTTTTGCGCGTCTATTATCCGTACCTCACTGACGTTAGCTGTTTCATTGTAGACAACACTGAGAATGTAACCTTCGTCCTCTGCGTCACCGGTGGGCACAAAAATGGGCTCGCCAGCTGCACAGTCATCAGGCACCGCGTGGTACTGTGTGGTGCCGTTCAGAACATCATGTTTAAACAAGCCGCCAAATCCCTTTTTGTTGTCGATTTCCAGTGTGTAGCCGAAGCGGTGTGGATGACATTCAAAGCGAGGATTGACGCGCGGAAACTCCTGATCTTTATCACTCAGTATTCGACTTGCGACTGATCCGCCCTCAACATCGATTGTCCAGCGCACTAACTGCGCACCTCTCGCATAGCTTGAATCTTTTGGCGTTGTGAATACCTTGTTGTAACGGACAACGTCCATGATGATTTTGTCACCGTCGTCGTAGCTGTTCAGTGGGTGAAAAACGTAGCAAGGGTCGATGTCAATCCACTTTACGGTATCGGTGGTGGAATCGCGATCCATGACACCCAGGCGGGCCTGATGCTGGTCGTTCCACTGAAAAGGCATGGGGAAACCATCTTCCAATACTTGAAAGTCACTAACAACGGGAAGATCCATAAATATAACGCGAGTGGCAGTTGCGCCAAAATCATGCATCATTACTCCAGCGGGTAGTTCTATTTCGATCGATTTTTTTAAGTCGCCGCTTTTGTCCGTGGCGTGGTAACGAAGGAAAGGCGCGATCATATCATAGCCAAAAAACAACATTTCTCCTGTTTTACCGTCGATTTTCGGATGGGCTGTCATGCTTCCTACCAGTGCGCCTTCGTAATCGAATTGGCGTTTGGTATCCAGTGTCAGGTCCATTTCGTAGGGATAGCCTATTTCGGACAAGGCCAACACTCGACCGCCATGATAAACCACATTGACGTTACCGGACCCTTGAACCATTAATGGCGTAGCTGCATTGGGAGAGGCTTTCAGCCCATTTTTTTCCTCTAACGCTTCGGTCCTTACCCAGCGATTGCGGTAATCCACGGCCTTTCCATTGGAAAACTTAATTGCGTGTAACATGCCATCACCCACGAACCAGTGGTGATTGGGTTGAGGGTCAACCGGATTGGGTCCGTCGCGCAGCAGAGTCCCACTGAGTGCTTCGGGTATTTGGCCGATGACTTCCAGTGCGTGTAGGGTCTGTTCTTCACTGACCGGGCCAAAATTGCCATTGAGGACGGGGTTGTCTTCCGGGCTTAATGCTTTGTTATTCACTAAATCGTTCAATTGAGCTGACATATTAATCCTCTCCTGGGGAGTATTAAGTCTGCTTGCTATTCTTGGGCTTTGAGCAGGCAAGACAAGTAAGAAGTCAAATCTAGTCATTGTCTAGATTGATGTAGATCAATTTACACTCACAATCTAGACACTGTCAAGATTTTTATGCATAATTTACTAATGACTACAAAAAAAATGACAAAGCAGAATTATCATCACGGTGATCTTGCGGCGAGCTTAATTCAGGCGGCGGTTTCTCTATTGCGGGAAAATGGCCCTGCATCATTGAGTTTGCGCGAAGTCGCAAGGGTTGCCGGCGTTTCCCACGGGGCGCCTGCCCATCATTTCGGTGACAAAGTCGGATTGCTCACTGCCGTCGCTACCGAGGGGCATGATTTACTCGCTGTCGCTCTGCGGAAAAGTCAGGTTGAGAAAGTATCGGCCATGAGCCGTCTGGTCGCTGCTGGAAAGGCGTACGTAAAGTTTGCGATCGATCAACCTGCGTATTTTACTGTTATGTTCCAATTTGATTTGATTAACTGTGATGATCCCGAATTCATTCGAGCGGGTTTTTTGACAAAGCAGGTACTCGAAGACTGCGTTCGAGAAATGGATCGAGATGTTCCGGCGAATAAGAAACAGATTCAATCTAAGGTCATTTCTCTTTGGTCCCAAGTTCACGGTTTTGCGACTTTGTGGAAAATGGGGAGTTTTGGAAATCCGGCCGATCGAGAGCTGTTGGAATCGCTTCTTTCCGAGATGATGCCCGACGAGTAATGGTGAGCGTTAATCAAACTAACATTATCGTAATTGACGAATAGAAGAAACACCGGTCGCTTTGGTTTATGATCCGTACTTTACGATACGGGGGTTATGATAAGAAAACGCCAGCTGATTGAGTGAAGTGCCCAGTCTTTCCTATCTGCTGAGCGGTGATCGACTCACTCCTTTATAAGTGCGTTATGATGGCTTTGCTATCGCCTTTGGTTCAAGTCCGAAAATCCGTTTGATTCCTGTCCAACAGAGTCCGCAATGATTACGCTTGCAAGAGTGCGTCGAATTTCTTTTATCGGTCTTCCTATCATGGGGGGAATGGTTTCGGGTGTCGTACTGGGTTTGGTTGATTCGGCCATGGTGAGTACCTTAGGTAACGCTGCTTTGGGCGCAGTCGGGTTCTCTACTTTTGCTTCATTCATTTACTTGGGGCTTTTCTACGGTTTTTCTATCGCCGTACAGGCTTTTGTATCCAGAAGGATGGGAGAAAGTCTCCCTGAAGCCTGTGGTGCTTCGTTAAGTGCGGCTCTTATTTCTATTGGGATATCGGCTCCGATTTTGTCTGGAATTCTGTACTTTCTAATTCCCCATATTTTTCCGCTAATCAACAGTGATCCCGAGGTTATTAGTATCGGTGTTGATTATATCCGGTGGTTAATATTGCAAGCTGTATTTGTTGGTTTTATAGCGGCAAATACCGGTTTTTGGAATGGAGTTGGACTCTCGCGTATTTACTTGCCTTCACTCATTACGATGCATATCACCAACGTATTTCTCAATTACGTCTTTATTTTCGGGAAGTTTGGCGCGCCTGAAATGGGAGCAGAGGGCGCTGGTTTTGCAACGGCGCTGTCCTCAGTTGTCGGCACTGTATTATTTTTGCGTTTAGGTTTTTTACACGGAGGGCCCTATAACTTTTTGCAAGCTTTGCCTGACTTTGCGGAAGTCAAAAAGATGTTGCGCTTAGCAATTCCCGCGGGGCTGCAACAATTACTGGATACGTTGGCGCTCACGACAACCTATAGCATCGTCGGCATGGTCGGGACGATGGAGTTGGCCTGTTACAGCGTACTGATTAATTTCATTAATTTGGTCGGTTTACCCGCGTGGGGTTTGGGCGCTGCAGGAGCGACCTTGGTAGGTCGGTCTTTAGGTGAAAAGAACGTTTCGGAAGCAGCAGAGTGGGCATGGGATGTCATCAAGATTGGTGTTGTCGGTATGTTTATTCTGGGCACCCCTTTTTGGATGTTTCCCGAGCAGCTATTGTCGCTGTGGATTCACGATGCGACAACGCGGGAGTTGGCAATTTGGCCCACCCGAATTTTAGGTATTATGATCTGCTTTAACGGGGTCGGTTATATGTTGGCGACTATGCTTAACGGCGCGGGCGATGTAAAGAAGGTGACTTGGGTCAATCTGATAACACAGTGGTGCCTTCTTGTTCCGGGGGCGTATTTAATGGGGCCTGTCTTCGGTTTTGGATTAATAGGTATTTGGATGCTGCATCAGTTTGCCTATCGCGCGGGCCATGTCTTAATATTTAGCTTTTTTTGGCGACGTGGAGACTGGTCCAGGATTATTATTTAACTGGATTATGACTTCATGCTAAATTCTTTCTGAACGTTGTTTGCCTTTAATCTGGTTGCAGGCGGGTATTTCGGTGCAGGGCTTCTTGCAAAGACAAAAATCGAATGGGTTTGGTGATTAATTCGTTCATACCCGCATGGGAAGATTTGTCACGGGCCTCCTGCATAGCATTTGCGGTAAGTGCAACAATCGGAATGGGTTTGAGATTGTTACTTTCTTCATATTCACGAATTTTAACCGTCGCGGTATAGCCGTTCATAATCGGCATTTCACAGTCCATTAGGACTAAGTCAAAGATATCAGGGTTATCCATAATAACGTTGAGCGCCTCTTCGCCATTGTTAACAATTCGAACACTATGGCCCATCTTTTCGACGACTTTCTCGATAACCATTTGGTTTGTTGCGTTATCTTCAGCTACCAGAATAGTTAGCGGTTTTTCGGTTTCGCTATCGAAGGGAATAATTTCCTCTACTTGACCCATCAGAGGGATTGGGGCGTCAGCGGTTTCAATGAGCGGGAGTTCTATCCAGAAAGTCGCCCCTTCACCGTCCCGACTCGTAACGCCAATGGAACCGTCCATTATCTCTGTAATTTTTTTGCAGATAAAAAGCCCTAAACCCGTACCCTTACCTTTTATCGGGTTGGATTCGTGTTGGGTATAGGGTACAAACAAGTCGCCTTGTTCTTCGGTCGGAATGCCTGGGCCCGTGTCGGTCACAGCAATGCGGATGACATTATGATCGACTGGAACCGCGCTTAAGGTGATAGAGCCGCTGTCGGTAAATTTTTCTGCATTGGAGAGAAAGTTAAGTAATATCTGTCTTATCCGGTTGGGGTCCCCCAGCACACTATGGGGGATTTTTTCATCGATGTTGAGTTTTAGAACTAAAGACTTGACCATCGCTTGTGGCTCAATCACACAAAGAGATTGCTCACACAGGTCTTGTAAATTGAGCGGGATATTCTCGGTTTCCAGCTTGTCAGCGTCAATCTTTGCAGCGTCCAGTACGTCATTGATAATACCTAACAAAGCCAATCCACATTGGTAAATGACATTGTTATAGTGGATTGCCTTTGGTTCAATCAAATGGTCCCGGAGCAATGCTGACATGCCGAGAACACCGTTCATCGGCGTGCGAAGCTCGTGACTGACCTGGGCTATAAATTGCGATTTTCCTTCACTTTCTAGCCGTGCTCTTTCTTCTTCTTGGGCTAGAAATTGAATTCGTTTGGTCAGGCCTAGGGCCAATAACGCCATCGCAGCGAGGCTAGTAAAACGATAGGCTTCCATGGCGTCGTCAAATTGCCATGAAATGACGCTTAATCCGATCAGCACCATCACAACGGTACTTGAGGATAACATGATCCACGCGAGGGTAAAAAGGCGCGCATAGACTTGTCCTCGATACCACATATAGGCTCCTGCGAAGAGCACAACGGGTACGGTAATTTGATGGGTAACCAAGCCCCATATATACGACGTGTAACCTTCCAGTACAAATGTTCCGATGACGGAACTCAAATCTAAGAAAATGACAGCTATTAACGCGCCGTACAGTTTTTTGTAGAGACGATGAATTCCCATAAATAAAATGGCGAAGACCGTCGTGAATACCTGCGCCAGACTCGATGCCAAAGTAACGGCATAATAATTAATTTCCGGTCGATTTGGCCAAAGATATTGAAAGCCTAAACCGTCAATGGTGACTAAGGTAGCGATTAGCGATGCAACAATGCACCCATAAACTAAATAAGACCATTCCCTGTTATAAGAATACAGCAACAAATTATACATCAGCATCACAATGGCGATACCGTAATACAAACCAAACTTGAGGTGCTGTTGTGCCCGGCTGGAGATGCTGTGCGGTACCGTATCGATGGTCAGTGCGAAATCGAAAGACCCCGATGAAATAACTTGGTAAATAAGGCGGTATTCTTTATTGGCTTCGAGATGCATCGAAATAGCGTAATCGGAGGTTTGAATTGGATGCTGGCTGAAAGGCAGCTGTGACCCCATGTTGTGTTGAGAGACAATTTCATCTCCATCAAAAACCCACACGTTAATGACAGGCAATATGAAATATTCGACAGATGCAATCCAGTCCTGTGCCTGGTTAGGAGATAAAATCGTTGTGGATAGCCAGCGGGTTTTAAGCCCAGAACCCAGCTTGAAGGTTTTTTTGGGGAATGCTTGCCAGTCGTAGCTGTTAAATTTTTTATTGATAGTGATTGCGTCTAGTTTTTCTTCCCCATCCTCCAGATAAACGACTGATGATAAAAGATCTTCAGCGATATTCTCTGAGTTAAGTTGCACGGTCGCCGGTAGACAATACGCCAATCCGGCCACGCTTGTTAGAGCCACAATAGAAACAAGGTACCGAAAAAAAGAAATCAACGTTTAACCTCGAAGTTGTTATCTGTGTCTGCAATAATAACTCAATATTAGAGTCCTGTCATAGAGGGCCAGTGAATCGATATTGGCCAGCTAGCTGGGCATCTATTTCTCCCTTGACATAACTAGTTACTGCTTCGTTCGTACGTTTGAGAGCGTTTACATCTTCCTTGTGCGGGCGATCAACCGGCATGTTGTGCTTGCACAGAAAATGTTCGACAGGCCGTTTTCGAGTTTGTGGGGAATGGGTTTTGAAAAAGTACGTTTAGTGATAAAAAGTACCAACATGTCAGCGGATTTATCGGCTAGTCAATCTTTTGAAAAAGGTAAGTTATGTGAATTGGGATGATGCGAGATTATTTTTGGCGATCGCCGAAGAGGGCTCATTTCGCCGGACGGCGATCAAGCTTAATCTTGGGCATTCAACGCTGTCGAGGCGAATTGAATCTCTGGAAGAAAATCTTGGTGTGCAGTTGTTTAATCGATCGACAACGGGCCTAACATTAACACCGTCCGGTGAAGAAATGGTCGATACGGCAAAAATTGTAAGCAGTGAGTTTGATCAGCTGAAAGTGCGACTGTTTGGTCGTGATCAGTTGGTGAAAGGCCGTATCGTTCTCACGTTACCGGGTATACTTCTAAACCACTTGATTATGCCTATGCTGGTTGAATTTCAAAAAAAGTGGCCTGAAATTACATTGGAAATCATTACCGGTTTCGAAAAACTTGATTTAAATGCAAAAGAAGCGGATGTTGCCATTCGCCTGACCAGTAATCCCGATGAACATTTTATCGGGCGTTGTCTGGGCTCATTTCATCAAGCTGTCTATGCATCTCAATATTATCTGGACAGCTATTTGGCGGCAAAAGGTGAGGCTGCTCATCAGTGGATCCGCCCCGGTGAAGCATCGGTTTTTGACTACACTTTGGCGCGGCCATATGAAAGTCCGCTACCGATTGAGAGTTCACTGATCGTGCCAGATATCAACGCGCAAATGGAGGTGGCAATAGCGGGGCGTGGATTGGCAACTTTACCTTGTTTTATGGGTGATCCATGTCCTGACCTAGTGCGATTGAGTTCTTCCAAACTCCGCGCTGACATTTGGCTACTGAGTCATAAAGATTTACGAAATCACAAACGCATGCAGCTTTTTAGAGCGTTCATTTGTGAAAAGTTTGAGGGTTTTCAGGGGCTGCTAAAAGGGGACGAAACAACCTTCGTTGAAAATGTTCCGTAACTGATTGATCCCGTCTTTCTGTTTGGCTTCGCGTTTAATCGTGATGAGTCAATGTTATCTTGTCGAGGTAGAAGGCTAAATATCCCGTGATTGGTTCCAGGGGAGCCATCGGCGTTAGATAGCTCCATGCTACTTGGTCTAAAGAGTATTCAGGCGTTTGTAGGCTATAGTAATTCGCCTCACCCTTTATCGGGCAGAACGTTTTGTTGCTCATCTCTCGCAGCGACTTGATGTTTACATCCTGCGGAGGTACATATAGAACTGGTTTCATCGTCTTGCCGTGATAGGTTTCAAGTAAATGAACGGCCTGTATTGTGTCTGCGATACGTTGTCCTTCGTATTCAGCGGTGTAGCGACCGGTAGCGGGTGCTAGCTCGGCGTAGTGAGAAACGTCATTCATAACAAGTCCTGTTAGATAGTTTTATAATAGTGAGGTTTTTGACAAATGGGCTGGTAGAGGGCGCTCAGCTTGCCTTCAAGTAATGGACGCTAAAAAGCTCATCATCATCGGTCCATACTTTAGCTGCTGAGAAACCGGCTCCGTTGGCGAGCTTTTGAAATGAATCCACCGTAAACTTATAGGAGTTTTCGGTGTGGATACGCTCACCGTCAACTATTTCCAGTTGATCGTTGGCGACGACGAGTTGTTGACTGGCCGTACTAACTAAGTGCATTTCGATTCGGGATTTTTCTTGATTATAATGGGCATGATGGGTGAAAAGAGAACTGTCAATGGTGGTGCCCAAGTGGGAATTAACATTATTGATAATATTTATGTTAAAGGCTTCCGTATAACCCTCTGCATCGTTGTAGGCAGCGTCAAGTATTTGCTTGTCTTTTTCAAGATCTACGCCGATTAATAAGCCCCCGTCATCCCCCACCATATTGCGAATTTGTGACAGAAAGTCTTTCGCATCTTCCGGCTTAAAATTTCCAATGGTTGAGCCGGGATAGAATGCGACCCGTTTGTGTCTGGGTATGGAATCGGGAACAGCCATTTCTGCCGTGTAATCGGAGCAAACAGCATCGACCTGAAGAGCAGGGTATTCCAGTGCTAATTGCTGTGAAACTTTATAAAGATAGTCTCGAGATATGTCCATTGGAACATAGCAGGTCGGTAGTAAGCGATCGAGTAACAAGCGGACCTTTTCGCTGCTGCCACTGCCGGGTTCGATTAATGTGCAGCCCTTACCAATAGTGTTAACTATATCTTCTGTCTGCTTGGATAAAATTGATTTTTCCGCGCGAGTTGGATAATACTCCGGTGTGACAGTAATCTTATCGAATAAATTCGAGCCTCGTTCGTCATAAAAATATTTGGCAGGAATATACTTTTTATTATTCTTCAGCCCAACCATGAGTTCTTTTTTTGGTTCTGTTAGGTCAAGGTCAGATTCATGGAATTTAAAGTTGTTCAAAATATTTTGCTGAATACTCATTGGTCTTTTCTCATTTGTTATTCAAATTTCGTTACGAGTGATTCTTCGCCGTGCGTATGCCTGAAAATTGCCATCGAGCAGAAGGATAAAAGAAATTTCGATAGGTTGACCTCAAATGCTGTTGCTCACTGACACAAGAACCACCGCGCAGTATTTGTTGGTTGCACATGAATTTGCCATTGTATTCCCCTACTGCACCCTTTGCTGGTCGGAATCCGGGATAGGCGTTGTAACTGCTTTGTGTCCATTCCCATACATCACCAAAGAGCTGTTTGATTGCGTTATTATCAGTAATTCTAGATGAATTATTCTGGAGTGCTACTTTTGGCTGCAGTTGCCCGCCGCCGAGAAAATTTCCGGCAATAACTTGCGAAGAGGCCAGGTGTTCCCATTGAGATTCCGTTAGTAGTTCCTGGCCGCACCAGCGAGCGTATGCATCAGCTTCGTAATAGCTTACGTGAGTAACGGGTTGCTCCAGATCAAGAGGCTGTAAACCCGACAGTGTGAATTCGTACCGTCGACCTGCACTTATTTGCCAATACAGCGGTGCGCTCCAATGCTCCTGTTGTAACAGGCTCCATGCATCCGCTAGCCAGAGTTCATGACGTTCATAACCGCCATCTTCAATAAATGCCAGGTACTCTCCATTTGTCGTCAGTCGATTGGCGACACTAAAATCATTGATGAATACTTTGTGATCCGGTGTTTCGTTGTCGAAAAAAAAGGAGGACGACTGAGGATCGAGTCCAGATGAAATGAGTCCGCCTGTTACTTCTATAAAGTCCAAAGGCAAAGCTGCGGTGCGGGCGTTATCGGACTTGTGATCTTGTTCTGGCATTGCCTTGTAGGCGGGTAACAGGGGATTCAAAGAGAAGTTGTATTTAATGTCGGTTAGCAGAAGTTCCTGATGTTGTTGTTCGTGATTTAGTCCTAGTTCAATGAGTTTACAGATTTCGTGAAAATGAGGGTGGTTTGGTCTATCCAACAAGGCCAAAATGTTTTCATTAATTTTTTGTCTGTATAGGTAGATCTCTTCAATGCCGGGGCGGGACAACAAACCTCTGTTTGCGCGCAGGAATGGTTGCCCTACATGGTTGTAGTAGGAATTAAAGAGAGTTTCATACTGAGGATGAAAGCACTGATAGCCATCCAGAAAGGATTTCAAAACAAAGGTTTCGAAAAACCAGCTGGTGTGTGCAATGTGCCATTTTGCTGGGCTGGTATCGGGCATTCCTTGGAGCATATAGTCTTCAGCTTGTAGTGGCTCGCATAGTTCCTCGGTTTTGCTTCGGATTGTTTGGTAGCGTTGAATGAGAAGCTTTGTTGTTTCTTGAGGCATACATAGGGTCTCTTTTGGTGAGCTGTTCACTCACTTGATGATGACTATTAGACGTTTAAAGTGGCCATTCGTTATGGCCTATTGTTTGAGTATTCCCGGCTAAGGCAATGGTATCGTGATTGCATTCGACTGTCATGAATCCGCCATCTTTGGATTGTTGTACGATTGTGAAGCTTTTTTCTCTGAGTTTTTTTTGCCAGAAATCAGCGACGATGACACAGGCTGAACCCGTTGCTTGATCTTCTCTCGCACCGTATTGTGGGGCGAAATAGCGCATTCGACATATTGTGTTTTTGGTGGCTTTCCGTTGTTCGCAAAGGCTGGTCACAATCACAGCGCGTTTGCCACAATGTTTTAACCGGGCATGATCTATTCGCAGTTTATTTAAGTCTGTTCCGTCTGCAAAATTGAATATCCAGTACCCTTGTTTTCCCCCAGCACTCGCAATGTGTTCGGGCTTTAGGTCAAAGCACCTTTTAATATGGGTCGGTGCGCGATGAAGCAAGGTAGTTATCCGTGGGCAAAAAAGTTTAACTCCCTGTGATGTCTTTTCGGCAATAAACTGTTGTTTCCCACTTAGCAATCTAATCGATGAAGATTGATGCAAAGAAAATAGCTTATGGGCCGCAGCCATCAATCCATGACCACAAAAACTGATTGGGCCGCTGGGGCTAAAGCAGCGAACTTGGTATCCAGCGCCATCGGTATAACTCCGATCATCAATATTCGCCGCATGATCGGGGCTAACGAAACAAAGGGCCGCCTCATTAATTTGTCGGATGAGTTTAAGCGATAAACTACCAGGCTCAGGGTTATCGCTTATAGCGACGATGGCCTTATTACCGAGCAATGGCCCTCTCGAGAAAACGTTTATCGTGCTGAGAGGTATAACAGTATTCATCCAGGAAACCTTCAATAACTAGGCGTAGTATAACGTCAGTAAGGCGTACGGGGTATTGCTTAAAATGCACAGGGGTGTTGCTGTACCGGTACACTACCGCTAATTTCTGTCCTTATGTACGCTACAGTAAAAACTGTTCGTTAAGGTGGGTCAAGGCGTGAGGTCTGCCAAAATTAGGCGTTTTGAGTTCAGTTATGCCTAACTGGAATAGTAAGCTAACAATTCGTATCGACTAAGATGGATAGCTGGCTGACCCATGTTGATTGACTTGGCATTGCCTTTTTAAGCAAGCGCGATCGGATAAACAGTCAGGTTTTAGCCATTTAATTCGCATAAATGTGGGTTTTTCGAAATTGATGACCCATTTAGAGAAGAGGGACGGGATACTGCAAAGGATGGTACAAAAACGCAAAACTCGGAGCAGGGCAGCCCATATCAGCAGAGCTGGCCCCACGGTTGACGGTTTTCTCTACGTTACGATGTCTTTTCAGCGAAAAGGCCAACAGTTTGTGCTGGAGTTAGCTTTAAGGCATCAACGACCATATTGAAAAAATCGATTTCTGAAGAAGTGACTCTGCCATCGGCACCGAAGACTTCCACCAGCGCCTTAATAATTGATTGGCGTTGCGATGTTTCAATTTGCTGCCCTACCCGAGCGAGATATTTGTCGATTGGCGCCGTTTCAAAGAGTTCTGACGACGCTGCGATACGCACGTCCTTAGAGCTAACTTCTTCACCAATAGTGTCGAGTAATATTCGTTGCACTGTGGCGACTTCAGAGTCATTGGTTACCAAATCGGCACGAGTTGCTCGGGAAAGCGTCATCAACAACATTTCTTTGTACAACTCGCGCTTCTCTTCCGGATTTTCAGCACGACCGAAGAACTTCTTAATATGTGTAAGATTTCTGATAGACATTTTCGTACCTTTAGTAATTTATTGTTGATGTTGATAAGTATACGCCCTGTTAAGGACTTGCTTCAAGCGACAGGCCAATTTTAAAGTAATACTGTTAATCAGGGTAGTACAGGCGAATTCAGATTCAAGTTTCCTCAACATGAGCCATAGCGCAGTGTTCTATCATAATATTGTAAAGACGCCCATGGGCGCTGCCGAGTATGGCATCAACAATCATTCCGTCGGGGTCACAGGCCTTTGCCCCTTCCAACAGTCTCCCGTACTGACGGATGAAATTATTGGTGTGACGGGTTCGGATTTCGGTACCATATAACAAATCGCACATATCCTGCTCATCCCCGCCGCTTATGAATAAAAAACGCCGGGTAAATGTTTCAGGGTCAGTGCGCACCATGTCAGACCACAGTGTGTTCAGCTCATCCGAGTCAATGACCCCATTGCCGGTTGCGCCTTGGCTGGAGATAAACAGCATTCCTGCGATTGATCCGAGTGAAACTCTTACCGCTTCGTAGATTCGCATGAACGACTGTTGTTGTGAATGGAGGGCACTCGCTTGAATACTATGCGCTTGTAACTCTGCGTGACGTGCGCTTTTCTCCATTTCAATGTGCTGTTTTTGGATGGCTTCGGTGTTTTTTGAAAGTTCTTTCTGTTGCAGGAAATAACCGACAACTAGCCATAGAAATGCCAGAGGTGCAAAGGCACCTTCGAGAAAACTGCCTAAGGCTTCCAGCGGTTGGTGGAAAAATTCGGACCAACCGATAAAGGTACCTAAATAGAAAACGCCGAAACCGAGCCAGAATACCGTGATCGACATCGCCAGAACCAGACGCCAATCCAGGGAGCTGAGAAAAAGTGCTAATTTTTGGGAGTTTCTCATTATTGAGTCTATTCAATTAGTTGGCAGAAAAAGTGCAGCGCTAAAGCCTTTAGGGCTTGAGCTACGAAAAGGTCACAGGGGCTAAAGACCGGCCGCATGCTACTGTTAGCTGATTAATACTGTCAAGTATAGAGTTTGGCAGGACCTTAGCGTATAACATTATAAGGAGTGTAGTCGACTTGGGATGAATTTGTTGGATAAACGATTCGACCCGCAGGTACTCACGAGCTCTGGATTCAGCCATTACCTTGAGACTGATTTAGTGCTTACAGGAATTTGACGGCAGTTTTGGGGATTACGGCGTTTCTCTACTGTCTACTGACTCTGCGCGATCAGCGCTCGGCTGTTGTTCAGTGGGTAGCTCTTCTTTGTTTGCAAGTGTATCCCCGTAACGGTTAGTGGATGATTTTGCAGGCGTGGTTAATCCGCCTTTTTTGTGTTGCTCTTTGAGTACTCGCTCTACCTGGGCGAATAGATGATCAACATTTGATTCTGGAGATAAATCTTCGTTTTCCGATGGTGAATGTGAGCCGAAAAGATTGATCCAATAGTCGGTTTTCAGCCCAAACGCCATCAATCGATGAAAATAGCTCTTCTCTTTAGTGTGGCCCCTAATAACATCGATAATCAAACACAAAATAGAGATCGGACTTAAGAGTAAGTCCCGTCCTGCATCCAAACCAAGTTTCAGCTGAAAAATAATTCCATCCCGCAACATTGGCCAGCGCGATAACTTCGGTTCGTCCATTTTCTTACCCTCACGTCTGTCGATGCCTATTTAACGAGCTTTCTATTTTTGGCCGCACTAATGGTGGGGTTAAAATGCGGTACAGCATCTTATCAGTCAATAGATTAATAGGCCAATAGTGAGGGATGTGGCGGTAATGTCGCAGCTAACCGATAACACTGTGTGTTTCCTTTCGACTAACTGCGCGTCGGTTTGTAAGATTACCGACGATGTTTATATGGATTGATTTACTGAGGTTTAAGCCAGTCCCAGGGCAACCGCTAACCCCTTTTGGTCATTGGTTGGTATTGACGATGATGATTTTAATTTCGATTTACTTAAGTTCGGAATCCAGAATTGGTAGGCTTCGATGCCGCCTAAAATTTCCGGAACATAGTGGCCCTTTTGATCGATTTTTGCCTTCGCTTCTATATTGGCTACCATTTGTTTAACTTTGTTTTCCGCCTCGGCGGGTGATGAGAATGACGGTTGTGGTTGAAATTGTCCCCAAATTCCTTCTGCGTCAGCGGTTAAAGATATTTCTTGGTAATTGTCCAGTCCATTCCAGTCCCCGCGCACCGCGGATGCAAACCGGACCATGGCCTCAAAGGAAATACCGTTTAGTTCGGCTTCCCTATATCGGCCCAAAGCGCCTAGTTTGTCTTCTCGGTACGGATTCACGGGAGACCACCACGGCGAGACACTTCCCGCTCTCTTTTCATTGACAATGGGGTATTGCGATAGCTTATAAAGAGAAGTGCCGGCAGGAATATTGATAACTTCATACTGCTCATCTTTAAATGCTTTTTTGACGTAATCTGGAACGGTTAGCATAGTTTAGCCTTTTTTTTTAGTGAAGAGCGCCTTGTAATCGTAATTAAATGGTCGCCGTTTGGACAGTGGTAATTATAGACGATGAGCCCAAGGGCCATAAATTCAGAGGTAAGATAGATTTGTTTTGACGTTTTGTCTAGCGAATCGAAACTCTATGCAATATCTGAATATTTCCTGGCCTGATTCACAGTTATTCCCGAGAACTCAACGGAGACTGGTAAGACCATAGTCCGGTGAATATCATGCCGATAAGACACAGGATTACCGACAATACGATGGCTGGTAGCAGGGCATTCAGAGTCCCAAACCACTCGATAATAGTGCCAAGCACTATCGCACCAATAGGTGCACTACCCATCATTCCTAAGGTAAACACGGACATTACCCTGCCACGAAACTCTGGAGCCGCAGATTCCTGAACGATCGTTCTTGCCAATGTTGTGGTAAATCCCATATTCACACCCCAGGCAAAAATCACCGTGATTAGCAACCACCAATCGGGCTTTGTCCAGAGAAGAAGCAAAATGATCATGCGGGTAAGTTGCATGATGAGGAATAAACGGCCGGGTCGGACGAAGGGCATTAGCTTGTACATTAGCAGATTTGATGCGGTGGCACCGGCGTAAAACACGGCCATCATTGTTGCAAGTATCATGGCGTCGCCGTCGTAAACCCGTTTGATGATAAACGGAAAGACTGTGATGAAAGCGCCGGCGTTAAATATACTGGAAACAAAATTTATCGATAAAACATGAAAGATATCTTTATGCTGGTAGATGACTTTAAGGCCCGCTGAGACAGCGTCGATAGTGGAGCCTGATGACGGCACAGCCCTTGTTGCTTTAACACGTATATGTATGACTGTATAAACGCCGAGGACGAAACAAGTTCCCTGGGCAATTAATATGATGGTCAGCCCCAAAGTTTCCATTTGTCCGGCTAGAAGCAGGCCGGTAATTTGCACGAGAAAACCGATTGCTGTTGCGGCGGACACACCTTTTTGAATTTGATTGCCCGAAACCTGATTCAATATCGCCTGCTGGCTGGGTTGTGAGAAGGAAATAATAATACTCATTCCAAGTCCCCACAAAGCCACAGACCAAACGGCGACTCCGATACTTTGGTGCACAATGATCAAAAATAGCGGCATCAATGGTGCAATCCCGTATACTCGAATCAGTAGTTGTTTGGGATCCGCGCGATCTGCGCTTGCACCTCCCCACAACATAAGCGCTATGCCAGGAAGCCCCATTAGAGCTTGTAAGATGCCCACATCATCTGCGCTCAACTGTAAAACGCCGATCAATAACCAGCTAATGAGCAGCTGGTGCATGGAAAATGCCATGCCAGAAAAACCAGTACTTTGAATATACGATCGGAACCCACTGTTATCCCAAATATTACTATTTTCGTTAATCTCTCGCGTTGCCGAAGGCTTCGTGTTCTCGTTATGGGGTTCCAAGGTTTTCATTTCCCTATTTTTATTCCGTGACCTACGCGATTGCCTGGCAACATTGCCGCAAGCTCCGGCCGCATTTTTTGAAAGTCTAATAGCGGGAGTTCAATTATGATTTCTCGGACCATATTTACCCACCCGCGTGCATATTTGCAATCTATTAGAATCGTTAATGACGAATTATTAATTTCGCAATGAATCCATAGGGCTTAACAGTCACTGACACATACATTGGGACAAGAAGTTCTGATTGCTCTACAATTCGTTGCTTCCAATTAAACAGCTGTCAAATTAATAGCTTTCAAACTAAAAATAAAGGGTGCTCCCGTGAACCATAAAATATTTGTCTCCACCGTTTCTGTTGTTCTTCTACTGATATTGGGGGCGTGTTCTCCTGCGACTGAAAAAGCAAAAAAAACCGAGCCTGGAATGCCTGATGTAGCCGTGACTTCAACCACCAGGGCAATTTTGATACCGGGGAGTGGCACATACAGCCGTAAAATTTCGAGTGATTCTGCCCAGGCGCAACAGTTTTTTGACCAGGGTTTGCGATTCGCCTGGGGGTTTTATTTCCCCGAATCCATTGCGTCGTATCAGCAAGCGGCCGTATTTGACTCAGAAAACCCGATGCCGTATTGGGGAATGGCCCATGCAATGGGCCCCAACCCGAACAGTCGTTACGCGCGAATGCCAGACGACCCACAGGGTGAAGGTTTAAAGGCCATTACAAAGGCCATGGAGCGTATTGACAGGGCCACCGAGCTGGAAGCTAAGTTAATCAAAGCGCTTTTTGTCTTATATGATGAAGGCAGTATCGCAGACGATAATACGCGCGACCGCGCTTATCTTACGGAAATGCGGGAGCTCAATCGACAGTATCCCGAAGATCCGGATATCGCAGCCCTTTATGCGGCAGCTTATATGTCGATTGGACGCTGGGACTATTGGGACAGCGAAGGTAATCCGAAAAACGAAACGCAGGCGGTTGCCGATGCACTGGAAAAAATTGTCAAAAAAGAGTTAACGCACCCGGGTGTATTACACCTGAATATTCACTTACTTGAGGCTTCAATGGAACCTGGCAAAGCGCTGAGTTCAGCGGATGCACTTGAGGCCACCGTTCCGATTGCGGGGCACGTTGTCCATATGCCGGCACATATATATGTCCGCGTTGGGCAATTCGACAAGGCGATTGCTAATAATATTCGATCACAACAGGTTGACCAGAAACTGGCAAAATTATGGGGTGATAATCCTTTGCCCAACATCGGAACTTACCCGCTTTCGCATAGGATACATGCGGGACACGCCATCGATTTTATTCGGTACGCGGCAACGGTGCAGGGCAACTATAAAACCGCAAATGATGCGGCATTAAAGGCGCAAAAGAGAGTGTTGGGTTTTGGTGACGACGTTGCAGCTAACCAAAAAACGGTTGCCGCGCCCTGGTTAGTGAATAAAATATTTGGAAAATGGGACCAGCTAATCGATCGCATTCCCGCGAGATCGGGTACACCCTATTTAGATGGAATATGGGCGTATACTCAAGGCAGCGCGTTAATTGCAACGGGCGACATGGAAGGTGCTCGTCTGCAGCTTGAGCGATTACGCGAAATTGCCGATGCTCCAGATTCCGACAAATATCGAGTGGGCGCTACTCCAGCATCGGCTGTATTGAAACTTTGTTTACTCGGACTAAGCGGCGAAATTTTCCAGGCGGACGGTGATATCGATGGTGCGATCGAAGCTTTTGAGAAAGGCGTTGCATTGGAAGACATGAATAACTACACGGAGCCACCCGATTGGGCTCAACCGATGCGTCATTATTTGGCGGCCGCTTTATTAGAGGCCGGAAGAGGTGCAGAGGCTGAAAGTGTTTATCGCCGAGATCTGCGTTGGAATCAAAATAACGGTTGGTCTTTGTTTGGCTTACATAAAGCGTTGATTATGCAGGGCAAGGACAAAGAGGCTGAAAGTGTTTCCGGTCTTTTCCAGACGGCTTGGCAGCATTCCGATATTGAGTTAAGTCGTTCTAGAATGTAGTTCAAAAGCAGCACGGATTTAATCTGTGCTGCTTCATTGTTGTAATGGCGATTATCGTAGCGGTGATTGCCGCGCTCGAAATGTTGTGATCCTGCCTTTTGCTCTATGTGATTGTAGAAGTTTTAACCATGAAAGTATTGTTGGTCGAGTATTAATTTTGCATGTCGCTGACGTCGGTAAACTATACTTGATAGCGCATGACCGTTGTTTCAAGCTCTCCTTTCTTCAGAGGTTTCGCCAACACTTCGTCCATTCCCACCGTTAGACAGTACTTTCTTTCCTTTGTCATCACGTTGCCCGTAACGGCTATGATAGGTACTGTAGCGCCGCCATTGCCCATGGCGCGAATTATTTTTGTGGCTTCAAAGCCGTCCATTATTGGCATCTGGCAATCCATAAATACCATGTCATAACTGTTGGACGCAAACATCTCAGTGGCCTTTTTTCCATTGTCAGCGCAGTCGATAGTGCAACCCATTTTTCTTAGTCTGGCGCTTAGCACTTTTTGGTTGACGGGGTTATCTTCCGCAATGAGAACGTTTTTTATTTGTCTAACATTGTTACTTGGTTTTTCTGGTCTTGTGGTTTCTGTGCTGGTCGAATTTCGGGTCGGCACTGTTATAGTGATACGGCAGCCGCCTGTATCAGGTGTATCGATTTTTAGTTTTCCGCCTAGAATTCGAATGAGCAAAACGCTGAGAGATAATCCTACGCCTAAGCCATTATGTTTGCGATCAAAGCCTTGATCAGCCTGCCTAAATGCCTCCATTACCTGCCGCTGTTTGTCGGGAGGGATTCCGGGCCCTTGATCGCATATTTGGATAAAGAGATCAAATTCGGCATCGGAATCTGTCTCTTCGCTGCCGAGCGTTACGATGACATCCGAATGAGCGCCAAACTTGCAACTGTTGTCGATTATTTGTTGCAGCGCCGTCAATAATTGGGTGCTATCAATATCAATGTTTTGTATGGAGTGAGTATCAGACATTCGTAAGTCGATCTGAATATTGGTCTGCGGATAGTTGCTTGAAAGATCGGCGATCAGATTTCCGATGGCACTGATTGGCGTAAATTTTCTTGGGTTATTTTCTAATTTTCCTGCGCTCGCTTCTGCGAACAATAAGATCCGATCTACCAATCTTTCCATTACCTGGCTCGATTGTAAGGCTAAAAGTACGCGCTCGTCGGTCGCTGTGCGGGGATCATTACTGAGGTCGACTAGATTGCCTATCACACCATGCATTGGCGTACGAAATTCGTGGCCAATAGTTGCCAAAAAGGAGTCTTTATTTAGCGTGGCTGACTCTTGCGCCTGAACCGCCTGTAGTAGCGCATTGTCTTTTTCGCGTCGCAACTGGTTGTAGCGATCTGCTAACGCGAATGCCTGCAATAACATTTCGAGTGCCGAGCCGAGCTGCATCCCGTTGGCAGTAAAGGTATTATGTGGCAGCCATCCCAATGCCCTCAGAAAATACGAAATAGTTCCAGCAAGAAATATCGAAAAAGCGAGTAAAAATAAGTAGGCCGTGCGTTGGTGGTTGATGGCCCCGTATACGGCGATGCTCAGGATTAGCGCAAGCGAAGCTATTAGATACAGTTGTCCAATCTTCACAACACTTTCTTGTGAAACAATGATGCCAATCCCTATTAGCAAAGAACTCGCCACCATCGCTTTCAATACTCGATCAAACTTAGGCATGGTCTGTTTTGTATTTAACATGCGCCGGGTAAACAGCATATACGCAGCTAGGAACAGCAGTGCTGATATCGAAGCCGCGATATTTGCCGACCATTGTGCATGGGGCCAGAGAAATTCGTGTGCTAACCCCCCTGATGAAGCGAAGAAAATAACGATGGATACGCCGAAGCTACTATACATGAGATAGATAACATCCCGCATCGCAATGAACAACAGTAGGTTGAACAAAATAATTGCGGTGGCCATGCCGAAATACCAGATTTGAATTGTGTAGTCACCGCGCTCATAACCATAGAACGCCTGTGGGTCCCACATTTTGGCCGGAATTAACATCGGTTGATCAGATTTTACTCTGACGTAAAGTATCTGCTCCGAGTGCGCGGCTATCGTCACCGGGAACACAAAATGGCGGTTCTTGTACGGGCGCGTCGCGAAGGGTTTGGCTTCACCAGTCAAAACTGACTGATAACTGTCGGCAGGACCGGGATGATGAAACTGGACGTCGGAAAGGCGAGCATAAGAGATTTCGAGAATTCGCTCGATAGTATGATCTGTGTTGTTACTTACCCGTAAGCGCAGCCAAATGGCTAAACGGGTCACGCCATAACTCAGGGCGGCTGACTTTTGTTGCCCGCTGATGAAGCGTCCTGCGATATCGGGGTGTTGGATTTCGGTTAAGGTCAACTCAGCGCTCGGGTCTTCGAGGATGGAAAAATACTCGGTTAACGATACTGGTTCTTCGCCAATCTGGCCGATCTCCAACACTCTGTCGGAAGCGTGTTTGTGCAGGAACTCGAGCGGCCGTTTGTCGGGCGGCTGGCCGGCCCAGGCTTTCCCGTTAACTACCAGTATGATCAGTAGCCAGCAAAGAAGAACGATTCTCATTGGCTTAAATTCCATTTTTGCCGCGCGCGCCAACGCATTTGCGCGTCATTGCGCGATGGCAGATGAATAATCATTTAATCACTGCTGTACTTATTAGATTAACGTTTTTCAGCAAGCTTAATGGTAGTTTATCGAAGCCATAACCGCCAGCATGCTGCATGCGATTGACTTTAGGCTTTTTGTCTTAAGGATAGGTGAGAAAAGATATTCAATTATTCAGCAGTATCTGAAATTAAACTCAATCCTCTTCGCCCCGCGACAAATTCAATCACGGCTGTTTGGGCTTCGATCGGAATCTTTGCAGTGATGAATAGTTCCATTTCGTACTTTGCCGAAAGTATCGAACCTTTTTGAGATTCGATAAAGCGACGGAGCTCGGGTTCAAGGGCGTACTCGCTAAGAAAGCTCAGTTCGACTGTGGGGATTAGCTGCTCGGTTTCGAGAAGGTCGATCGCCTGCTGTGTTGAAGAGGAATAGGCACGCACTAAGCCCCCAGCGCCGAGTTTGATGCCACCAAAATAACGAATAACCACGACCAAAATGTCGCCAATTCCACTGTGGTTCAGTACATTCAAAATCGGTTTTCCCGCGGTGCCAGAGGGTTCGCCATCGTCACTAAAAGCCGCGTTGCTCGGTTGACTGGGGTGGCCAATGAGATAAGCCCAGCAGTGATGGCGCGCGTCGGGATAATCTTGCTTGGCCTGCTCCAAACTCTTCATCGCTGAAATACGGTCTTCTGCGTGTGCAATACGCGCAATGAATTTACTTCTTTTTACTTCGACACAATGCTCGACAGGTGCCGCCGGTATTGAATACGCTTGTATCAGTTTATGTTTCAAAATGTGCAGCGGTAGCAGCGGTTGCACGTTTAATATGTTGCCTCATCGCCTTTTTGGCGGCAACAGGATCGCGTTTTTCCAAGGCGTCGATTATTTTTTTATGGTCTTCGATCGCGGGGCGCACCCCCTCTTTACGTATGCGTTCTAGGTAGGATGTGCTTAAAGCCGATTGATTTCTCAATTCCCAGAGCCAATTTACAATCGAATAAATGGCACTATTTTGCGTCGCTTCTGCAATGATACAGTGGAATTTCCAGTCGGCCTGTTCCGAAGGGTTCTCTGAGATTTGTTCCTCTTTCATTTCCTCCAATGCATCGCGAAGTTGGGCAATTTGTTCATCGTTAATACGAGTGGCGGCCAGCCCACAGGCGTCAACTTCAATCATTGCGCGGCTTTCGAGAATTTCGAACGGTCCAACGCCTTTATCGTTGATCTTGAGAGAAGGTTTTTTCTCCGTAACGTAAATGCCGGATCCCGTGCGAATCTCGATAATACCAGAGAGCTCCAGTGCAATCATGGCTTCTCTTATCGTCGGTCGGCTGACCTGTAATCGTTCCGCCAAATCGCGCTCAGAAGGTAACCGTTCGCCAGGTTTTATCTTGCCGCTCGTAATCAGTGTGCTCACTTTATCCGCGACTTTTACGTATAGCCTATCGGTTTTGATTGGTTCAAAATCCACTTATTTGCCCTTCAAATAGTTTCTATATTTTTTACTATTATGGTTGTTCAATTATTATATCCCACTAAAAGCTTTGTTTGTTATATCGATATGCTGAGCGACGGTTTATACGCTCCATTAGCTGCTAGCTGGCATTTCCACGGTACGTTCCCATTCTAAGGTTGATCGACGAATACAAATTTCCCTTTACATTACTATTCAGTAAATTGTGTTTTCCGGGTTGAAAAATAATACTTGTCAAAGTTGACAAGTATGAGTAGTATTAAACTTGTCACTTTTGACAACATTGATGGGAGAGCGGAGGCACAGTGGCGAGAGCGAAGATTGGAGACCAGCGACGAGAGCAAATTCTATCTGCCTTTGAGCAATGTGTAATTAGAGCGGGTCTGGCAAAAACGACCTTACAAAACGTCGCCAATGAAGCCGACTTACCGCGATCTTTAGTGAGATATTTTGTCGGTAATAAGGCCGATATGATTTCTTTAATTATCGACCGCATGATCGATAGAGCTGAAAGTGATTTGGCTTCCGTTTTACGTGAAGATCGTGACCCGACATTTTCTGAACTCCTGGAATTTGTCGAAAATGGTGCTTTTAGTAACGAAATCACCAACGATCTCATCGGCGAATTATGGTACTTATCCGAAAAAAATGAAGACATAAAGGAAAGATTAAGTGGTTTGTATAGGCACTTACTAAAAATGTTAGTCGATCAAATGGCGAAAGAAAATATTGGTAAAGATTCGATGGCGCGCCAGGATTTCGCGCAAGCGGTAATGTCTCTGGTCTATGGGCAGGAGAGTTTCAAGGCTATTGGTCTAAAGACCAGTAAAATCAATACCGCATTAATGATCGAAGCAATGTTAAGCGCATTAAGTTAATCAAGTGTGAGCGGATTAAGTTAATCATAAATATGACGGAGAAAATAACTATGAAGAGAATAATTATTGCGAGCATCGCCGCTATCATATCGATTGGCGCGATAGCCGATGCGGTCGATCAGAAAAAGATTGATCGGGCGACTTTCGCTACGACGCTTTTTACGGGAGTCGAACAGTACGAAAATTTTTCCAGGCTTGCTGAATTTTTCCCGGTAACGAAAATGCAGGCTTCGAAAAAACCCTTTAGCTTTAAGGAAGGCGAGGCGATCAAATTGCCTAAATCGTATCGCTTTAAAGAGGGGGCGGTTGATGTCGAATCATTTTTGAGTGAGACCGATACCAGTGCACTGCTTGTGATTAAGAATGGAGAAGTTCGTTTTGAACGATACATGTTAACCGGTGGTCGCGATGTGAATTGGCTATCGATGTCAGTTGCGAAGAGTTTCATTGCCACCAGTATCGGTATTGCCGTGGATGAAGGTTTAATCGATATTGAGAAACCCATTACAGATTATGTTCCCGCATTGGCCGGGTCGGCCTATGACAAGGTTAGAATCAAAGACGTACTGCAAATGTCTTCCGGTGCAGCCTGGAATGAAGATTATAGTGATCCGAACTCCGACGTAATGCGCTTGGGTCAAATTATGGCCGCGGGCGGTTCTCTCGATGATTTCGTGCCGACGCTTAAACGACAGAAAGAACCGGGAACCTGGAATCATTATAATTCTACCGATACTCAAGCGCTTGGCATGTTGTTGGCACGAGCTACCGGACAGTCTGTGACTGAGTACATGGAAGAAAAAATATGGCAGCCATTGGGAATGGAGTCCGATGCCTATTGGTTAGTTGATGATAACAAGGTAGAAATGGCATTCGCCGGCTTAAATGCGACAGCGCGAGATTATGCAAAGTTGGGAGAACTTCATCGGCTGAAGGGACATTGGCAAGGTAAGCAAATTGTATCGGAAAAGTGGGTTCATGACGCCACCAGACCCGATGCACCTCATCTCATGCCCGGCGTCGACAAAAACTACCCGCTCGGATATGGTTACCAATGGTGGATTCCCGCATCGACGGAAGGGGAGTATTCTGCGATTGGCGTTTACAACCAATTCATTTACGTTAACCCGTCAAAAGACCTGGTTATAGTCAAGCTGTCGGCGAACTCCAATTACGCAAGTTCTTTGGAACAGAGTGCTTACCGCGAAGTTGAGACCATAGAATTCTTCCGTGAGATCGCTAAGGTTCTCTAGAAGACCCAATGGCGCTGCGCGGACACGAACTTAAAATACCCTGCATTGCCAAAAAGAATAGAGTGTAGAATAATTGTCTGGTCTGTTTCACGTCATAAAACGGACAACGATATACCTTGTTGTCCGTTATTGTTCTTTTGGAAAGCATTCCCTAGTTTAATTCGTTAGATGAAGAGGGGCGTGCGCTGTGAAATCATCTGTTATTGTCCGTAGAACAACAATTAGGGCTACCCTGTTTGATAATGTACGTTACCGGCATTTCAGTTTACTTACTTTCTGGATTTCATTCCCCCGCGTGAACTAGGTTAATTTCGTCGACAAAGAAAGTCCATTCAGAGGCGTGATTGGCTGCATCACCCATCATACCATTGTCAAAAATTAGAGTGATCGCGTTTGCCGAACTATCGGAGGCATCGCCATAGTCAAAAGTGATTTTTTCCCATGCGCCGGCGCCGTTATGAGCAGCGGTTGTTTCAATGTTGGCACCTTCCAACTTAGCGAGTATTGACACGGGACGCGATGACCAAACCTTAAGCGTGAGTGTAGTTGATCCCGACAGGTTCTCGGTTCCTTCGAGCGAAATTGTACTGCCTCCCCAGGCCTGACCAGCGAATTTTTGGAACTTTCCAACCGCGTTACTGGTGTTAATTTCAATCGGGTAGGGGTTGTTGACCACCGTTGCCGCGCCGCCATCGAAACTACTTATCGGGTACACGACTGAGCTGTTCTCAAAGGTCAATGGTAGCACCGCTTTTTGCTGGGGTGTGTTTGCTGAATTTTCTGCGAGATCACGGTTGACGATTTCCGACAAATCATCCCCGAGAGTATCTTGATCTCGATAGCTAAGACCGAAGCCATAGGGGAATAGTGGCTGGTAATGAGCGTTGCCAATATTCAGTGAGGTTTGAGAAACACTTTGGGGCCAGGAAAAGGAAAGTTTTCCGGTAAAATCATACGCCATGTCGCCATCGTTAGTTAGAAAGATAAGGTCGGCAATGCCCTGGCCTTCTGAGCCAGGCAGCCACGCTGCGATGAAGGCGTCGGAGGCGTTTAGTTCGGCATTTACCCACAGCGGCCGCCCCGAAAGAAATATGGATATCACTGGAATGTCGTTAGCTTTAAGCTTCTTAAGCCGTGCCAGATCGTGATGTGATCCGCGTTGAAACTCCAAAGTTTTTAGGTCGCCCTGTCCTTCAGCGTAGGGGTTTTCTCCATAAACAACAATGGCGACGTCGGGGCGCGAGTTGTAGTCGCAGTTATCGCTGTGTATTGTTTTGCCTCCTGAGCCGTCGACAACGGATTGAATACCGGAGAATATCGACGTCGCTCCTGGAAAATCCGCGTTCGAGTTTCCCGATCCTTGCCATGACAAAGTCCATCCTCCAGATTGTTTGCCAATATTGTCTGCTCCATCGCCGCAAACCATCACGTGCAGATTTCGCTCTAAAGGCAGCAGATTATTTTTGTTTTTAAGTAGCACCAATGACTCTCGGACAGCCTGACGGGCCAGACGGCGGTGATCTGGCGACCCAATAATAAATGGGTTTTTTGTCATAGGCCGATCGGAAGGGGCTGCATCGAACAGTTTCGCTCGTAGCTTTACTCTCAGTATTCGTCTAACTGCATCATCGAGCCGCCATTTTGGTATGATGTCTCTTTTTACCTGGCGCAGCGTATTTTTGTAGAGCGTCTTCCAGTCTGGTTTGGGTGCCATCAGAAGATCGATGCCGGCATTAATCGCTGTGGGGCAACTGGCCGACGTACAATCTTTCAGATAGCTGTGTCCATTCCAATCGCCAACCACAAATCCGTCAAATCCCATGCGTTCTTTCAATACCTGCGTTAACAGATAGTAATTTCCGTGCATCGGCTCGTTTTTCCAGCTATGAAAAGAAGCCATGACCGTTTGTACTCCGGCGGCGAGAGCGGCTTCAAAACCTCGGCCGTGAATGTTAAACAAGTCTTGCTCGCTAACAGGATTGTCACCGCGATCAATTCCCCGGGTAGTGCCGCCATCGCCGATGAAGTGTTTAGCCGTTGCGATGACGTGTGAGGAGTCTAGCTGCTGAGGTGTGCTTCCAATGCCTTGTAAACCGGCAATCATCATGCCCGCATACTTTTTTACCAATTTGGGATCTTCCGAATATCCCTCGTAACTGCGCCCCCATAAATCGTTGCGAACTGTGGCTACGCTGGGTGAGAAAACCCAGTCTATTCCCGTTGCTGCAACCTCAGCAGCGGTTGCCCTGCCAATACGTTTTAACAGGGATGGGTTTCGTGTAGCTCCCAGGCCGATATTGTGAGGGAATAGTGTCGCACCGATTAAGTTGTTGTTGCCGTGCACCGCGTCAGTTCCCCATATAATAGGAATCGCGACCCCGCCATCCGAATTGTCTACAGAGGCCTTATAATAAGCGTCGGCGGTCGCGACCCAGTCCAATGCAGTGGCGTATTTGTCGCCATTGGGGAAACTGCCACCGCCATTGAGAATCGAGCCAATATGGAATTTTCTCACATCTTCGGGAGTGGCCTGGCGTAACTCGACCTGAATAATCTGCCCTACTTTTTCCTCCAAAGTCATCCGTTTTAACAAGTGATCAATTTTGGCCTCAATGCGCTCATCGCGCTGAATTGCGCTATCGACTGCCGGCCAGGTATCGATTGGTCGTATCTCTTTGTGACCTGTTCGAAAAAGTGGATTTTCAAGACTATCGGGTCGACTTAAGGCCTTGTGCTCCGAGCTCAGTATTTTCTCGGTGTTATTTGTACAGGCCGAGGTTGATAAGTACGCAATCATGCAGATGATTTGGACAGTTTTTTTAATCATTGTGTATGTTTAGTGGCGTCATTAATATCCATTTCAGTCGCCAATTATTGCCGACTTTTTTATCCCATAAAAATCAGTGATCGGGGGTGAATAAGATGCCTGATAGATACTGGGTTCTGATAACTATAATTTTCGGCGTAGTTCCTCGCCACGGAGTGATATCGCACGTCAAAATTAGCCATAGCTGCCGCAGCCTTTGCACAGGAGTGGCTCGAATTGCTTCTAATGGCGCCAGGGCGATCTCTATTAGTGGCAGCCTATGATCTATTTTTAAAAAACACTTTTTATTGTAATGAGGATATTATCCATTAGAGGGCAACTATAACGTTTACTGATGTCCCTGTCGTTGACAGACTTCCGCCATTACAGATGACTGATTGTCACTTTTTCTTGGTTTTGGATTGGATCGAATGTTGGGCGCGTTTGGTTTCTGCCCGCATTTTTTGCTTCATATAGGTATTTGTCGGCATGATTGATAACTTCATCGATAGCCTGGTGGGCGTTCATTTGTTCGATGCCCATGCTTACAGTAATTGCGATGCTGACGTCGTCGAAAAGAACTAATTCGTTTTGCAATGCTTGATGGATCTTTTCGGCTAGAATAGCGGCATTGTCGGCGGGTGTTTGCGGTAAAATGAAAAGAAATTCCTCGCCGCCCCAACGCGCGATGGTGTCTTGTTCGCGAATTAATTTTGTAAATATTTCCCCAATGCGGATTAGCACGGCATCACCGGCGCTGTGACCGTACTGGTCGTTGACCCGTTTAAAGTGATCGATATCGCATAATATGACAGACAATGGTTCTTTATTACGGGCAATGCGAGGTTGTTCCAGCTCCAGTTTTGTGAGCGCGCCGCGTCTATTACAGAGTTTGGTTAATTGATCAGTGTAGGCAAGTTGCTCGTATTGTTTACTGAGCTCCAGCGTGTCTTTATAGGATTGCTCTCTGGAGTATTCGTAACAGGCTGATAAAAATGTCACAGTCATAAAAGCATAGATAAGCCGTAGTTTAAAAGCGCTGGCATAATTTGCGCTGCTTAGTAAGTCGGCGGGTAGAAACAAAACAAGGCAAATAATAGCAAGGAAAATCGAAATTTCCATGAGACCTCGCTTTAGCCCGTGAATAAAAAGCGAAACCGGAGAAACGATAAAAATCCACAGCGGGCCAGTATCCTCTACGCCTCCCGAATAAACAAGGAAGATCATCAAGGCGTAAAGTGAGTAAACGATGATCGCTGCTGGTAGTCGGGCATCGTTTGTTCGTCTATGAATGCGATATGCGACGAAGTAGACGAGACTGGCACCAATTAGAGAAAACCCCAGCGTTAAATCTGCAGCAATGAGAGACAGGGTACCGAGACCGCCTGTAATAGCCATTCCAACGAAGGAAAAAAGGTTCACCACTTGCGAGTGTCTATTTCTCTCATTATTTGTTTCGATTTGTTCGGTTTCTTGCAACAACAGATTGCCCTATCTCCGACTGCTTAGATGATGCACTTCAGGTTTGAATCCGCGAAACAGCCAGGCGCGCTCTGGGTCGAATTAGCGGTTTTCTCTCGCAAATTCAATTTACCCGGCTAAAAAGTATAAAATAGCACAAATGGCTTTTGTGCGCAGCTTAACTGTGATCGTATCTTACAGATTATTGAGGATTGGCTGTTCTAAAGAATGTATATGCATCTAATATAAGGCACAGCATATAGTTTATGTCGTTGCTCAATGGACTGTGCGGATAATAGTCGCTTGTTGCCTCGCGACTTTTGGGGGCCGGTTATGATGGGTAGTTATCGACAGTTCTCGGTCGTTCTAGAGAATTCTGGGCAGTGCTGGTGATTTTGGACAAAAACGACTATGGAAACTGAATCATTTTTTAGTCGGAATAAACTCGGCTTGATTCCAAATATTTGTTTCCGGTGAGCTCTGGAAATCAAAATAATTAGATTGATTTCCAGACTCAGATCTTTATTTACACTCGGCAAAATGCCGGATTGAATGGCAAAGATTTTGGTGTTGTGCCAGTATTCGATCTTGAAATAGTGTTGCCCAACAAACTACGTTCGATGATGGCGTCGGCCAGAAAACCACTGCCAAAAATGCACGATAAGGAGAAAGAGATGATTACGGTACACGGTTCAGGTGTTTCACCCTTTGTGAGAAAAGTGCTGGTGCTGTTAACGGAAAAAGGCATTGATTTCACCGTCAACCCCGTGACGCCCTTCCCGTGTCCAGAGGAGCATTTACTCATTTCTCCGACGGGGAAAATCCCTGCGCTGACCGACGGCGATTTCTCTTTACCCGACTCTTCTGCCATATGTGGATACCTTGAGAGAAAATACCCCGATATCAATATGTATCCATTGGATGCTGAAGGTTACGGCCGTGCACTGTGGTTTGAGGATTATGCCGATAACGAGGTGGTCAGCGTAACGGCTGCATTTTTCTTCAATAAAATTGCGGTAAAAATGATGGGCAGGGAGCCGGATGAGACCGTTATCCAACAAATAAGAGATAAAAAGGAACCTAAAGTTCTGCCTTATTTAGAAAAGGAGATCGGTAATAAGGATTATATTGTCGGCGATCAGTTTTCGATCGCGGATATAGCTATTACATGCCAATTCATTCAGCGTCTTTATGCGGATGAACCCATCGATGCGGAAAAATACCCGAACATCGCTCGGTATATTGATAAACATATGCGTCGGGAGTCGTTTAGGCAATGGATCAGCAAAGATGGATTTATCACTGTTGATTAAACCCGCTGAAAGTCAGTTATTACGGCGAGTCGTGCTTGTAGGGTTCGCTGTGGTCTATCGGGTGCGGTTTATCAACTGTTAGTTAATTTGGCAGTCCGTGGTGATCTGTTTATACTGGCGATTTTGTTAATAAGGAAGCCGTGATAATGTCAGACGAATCCAGCTACATTCCTCCCAAAGTTTGGACATGGAATAAAGATGCAGTTAGTAAATTTAGCAATATCAACCGACCGGTGTCCGGACCGACCCATGACAAAACGCTGCCGGTAGGCGACCACCCTTTGCAGCTGCACTCTTTAGCTACTCCCAACGGAGTCAAGGTGACAGTTATGCTGGAAGAATTGTTGGCGCTCGGTAAAACTGACGCGGAATACGATGCATACACGATCAACATTGGTGATGGTTCTCAATTTGGTAGCGATTTTGTCGCGATTAACCCCAATTCCAAAATTCCAGCCTTACTTGATCGTAGCGCAACACCTCCGGTACGTATTTTCGAGTCAGGTGCAATTCTGATCTATCTGGCTGAAAAGTATGACGCGTTTTATCCAAAGGATCCGGCGCAAAGGGCAGAATGTCTGTCGTGGCTAATGTGGCAAATGGGCAGCGCGCCGTATCTCGGTGGCGGTTTTGGTCATTTCTATGCGTATGCACCAGAAAGATTGGAGTATCCGATCGATCGTTTTGCGATGGAAGTCAAGCGTCAACTTGATGTGTTAGATCAGAACCTCGCAACACGCCAGTACTTGTGTGGAGACGACTACACCATTGCAGACATCGCTAACTACGCTTGGTACGGTGCACTGGTATTACACAATATTTACGATGCGTCGGAATTCCTCGAGGTGGACTCTTACAAAAATGTGGTTCGTTGGGCCACAGAAATAGAAGCTCGGCCCGCTGTTCAACGGGGTAAGCGGGTGAATAGACCCTGGGGGCCGGAAGAAACACGTGTTATTGAGCGCCACAGTGCCAGCGATTTCGACTAAGGTAAAAAGCAAACCCTCAATAGTTTATTGAGGGTCATGATATAGACCGATTACCCGCTTTTCCAGGCTATCTATCTTGTGGATTTTTTCATAGGGACCGACAAGATTGCTCCGTCACGGCTGCATCCTGCTGATCGCTGACGTTTCGGTCACTCACGTTGGCAATTTGGTTTCAATTCAAAAAGTGTAAAAAATGGTTTCCTGCGGCGTATAGATTAATAGCAGTGACTGAAATAAAGTGGCGGTCGCGAAAAAGCCAGAGCTTTATTTCTGGACGAAACGGTGTGTTAATAAATTGTTTAATCAATAAGATTCGTGCAAGTATTTAATGCGGTCGATAGTTTGTGAATTCTTTGGCCAGAACTGGGATAAATCGTCCGCTGTGTATAAACTAGTGCAGAACCTGTCTTCCCGAAACTGAATGATTTCGGTGTTTCCATCATTAAAGAGGCCTTTCAATGAGTACAAATAATACCTCTGCGCCGCGGCCGCAGGACTCGCAGTTGTTCCAAACGTACGAACCGGTTTCGGATAAGAGCTATGCAGGTAAACATCTACCGCTTTTACGTAGCAAGATGACGGAACTAAAGCTTGATGGATTCCATGTTCCGCACGATGACGAATACCAAAACGAATATATTCCCGCCTATGCGGAGCGCTTAATGTGGGTATCAGGATTTTCAGGTTCTGCCGGCGCTGCTATGGTTATGCAAGATCGGGCGATTGTTTTTGTCGATGGGCGTTATACTTTGCAGGTCCGTCAGCAGGTAGACAGCATGTTTTATGAATATGAAGACATTACAGCCGTTACGCCCGACGAATGGCTTGCGAAGAATATAAAATCAGGAGCGCGAATTGGCTATGATCCGATGCTGGTGACGAGCGCCGGACTGATTCGTCTGGAAGCGGCATCCAGCAAGGGGGGATTTTCACTGGTAAGTGTCGACGAGAATCCAATTGATATGGCCTGGACGGATCAGCCCGATCGACCCTCGGCAAAAATAAATCCGCATGGCATAGAATTCTCTGGAAAGTTGTCAGCGGATAAACGCGTTGAGATAGCGGCTGCCGTTAGCGATGCCGGCGCCGATGCATTGCTTTTAACTGCCCCGACTTCTATTGCATGGCTCTTTAACGTGCGTGGCGGCGATGTGTCCCGAACGCCGTTGCCGCTCGGTCGCGCGATTTTGGAATCAGACGGCCGCGCGACATTGTTTGTAGCGGCGGAAAAAGTGGGCAATGAGTTGTCCGGCTATCTTGGCAGCGGCGTCGATATACGGGCGGAAAGTGATGTGATGGATGCGCTGGAGAAACTTGGGGCAGCCGGTACGGCCGTTGCCATCGACCCCGCTTTGGTGCCTGCAAGTTACGTGCAAGCCTTGCGCGAGTCTGGTTCTAAGATTGTAGAATTAGTGGATCCCTGTGCACTGCCCCGGGCTTGCAAAAATGAGGCGGAGGTTTCTGGAACCAAGATAGCGCATGAGCGAGATGGCGTAGCTGTAACCCGTTTCCTGCATTGGATTGCCACAAAGGCGCAAGGCGGTGACATTGATGAAATTACTGCAGCCAAGACCCTTGAGGCTTTTCGCTCCGAGTCGGATCAGCTCGCTGATTTAAGCTTTGATTCGATTTCCGCTGCCGGCCCCAACGGTGCAATCTGTCACTACAAAGTCTCAACGGAGTCGAATATAACACTCGATCAAGGGTCTTTGTATTTAATCGATTCGGGCGGACAGTACTCCGATGGAACAACCGATATAACCCGAACGGTTGCGATCGGGCAGCCGAGCGATGAAATGTGCGACCGGTTTACCCGAGTGCTCAAGGGCCACATCGCGCTTGCCATGGCTTTATTTCCTGTCGGTACTACGGGTCACCAGCTGGATAGTCTGGCGCGAAAACCCTTGTGGGAGGTTGGGCTTGATTACGATCATGGCACAGGCCACGGCGTCGGAAGTTTTCTGGGGGTTCATGAAGGCCCGCAGCGAATTGCTAAAGCGCCTAGTACGCAGGCGCTTAAACCGGGAATGATTGTGTCTAACGAGCCGGGGTTTTACAAGGCCGGTGAATTTGGAATCCGTATCGAGAACCTTGTTGTCGTAAAGGAGCCTGCAGCAATAGTGGGTGGCGAGAGGAAAATGTTGAGCTTTGATACAATTACGCTCGCTCCGATAAGTCTTCAGCTCGTGGTTCAGTCTTTGCTGTCTGAAGTCGAACGCGATTGGTTGAACGAGTATCATGAACGTGTACGTAATACCCTGACTCCAATGCTTTCCGAAGAGGTGGCCGAATGGCTGGCTCATGAAACCCGGTCAATTTAAAATCTTCGTCAACTGACGGGCCTTTGCGTAAGCGAGGCCCAGTTTCCCCAAGCGAAACCAACCATAATCAGACATAACAATTGAAGGAAGCGTCAAGCAAGAGGCCTGTGTATAACAATGCCGTCTCGGTTACAATAAGGCTACCGGTGGCGGAGACTAAAAACTCACCTTAGTTGTAAGGATATCCTAGCGATCAGCAAGCTGAATCAGACGGTCACTGACGTCTATGAATACAGTGATGGCTCAACGGCATCTTGCATCCGATCCTTATAATTCCAGCTCGATTGTTTAACGGGCTTTATACGCAATATCAATTCGTTGTGTCGGCGGTTCAATAAAAATCGACCAAATTCGCTGTCTTTCTCTCCTAAATAACGAGCGATCATTTTCTCGAGAAGTGGGTCATCATTTAACGGGTAGATGTCGACAGAGCCGGTTCCACGTATACCTCGGTAGGGCGGGGAGTTAGAGGAAATCTCGAAACCTATTTTCGGACTTCTTTCTATTTGTCCAACAATCCATGAGCGTTTATGAGTCACACAAAGAAAATCTCCCTCCATATAGTTAAACCAGAGCGAAACAATTCGAGGGAAACCGCTTCCATCAATGAATGCTAGCCTTATCGGGATGCGACAGTTTTCTAAATCAAAACCATGATCGATCGTGTCCAAATTGTTCATTGTAGAATGGCCTTTTGAGTTAAGGGTTCTGATAAAGCGCGTATAGAATAGTTATACGCATAAACCAGTAGTTTAGATCAACCAAAATGAGAGCAGTCTTCAGAGTAGAGAGCTAGTGCGATTGTAATTAAAATGAAAGCGGTTGTTTTGAAAAAATGAATCCATATTGTTCTTCGTTTCGTATACATGACAAACAGGAGAAAGGACAAAATGAAAATGAAAAATCCAGTTGTCGGTATCGGGTCGTGTTTGATGGGTCAGCCAGTGCGCTATAGTGGTGATAGTAAACGTAAAAACAATCATATCGAGCGTTTGAAAGGCCATATAAAATTGAATAGTTTCTGTCCAGAAATGGCCATAGGCATGGGAGTACCGCGCCAGACCGTGCGTCTAGTGGGCGAAATCGGTAAGACTCGATTAATGGATAGCAAGACCCAAACCGAGGATTTTACCGCGCCTATGAAAGCGTATGCTGCAGTAGTGATCGACAATAATCCTAATTTGTCTGGCTATATCCTGGTGAAAGGCTCTCCGAGTTGCGGCTATGAACGTGTGAAGCGATATAACGATCTTGGAAATATGAGCGCTAGCGATGAAATGGGGATGTTTGCGGCGGAGTTACATAGGAAAGACCCTTTACTGCCGATGGAAGAAGATGGTCGCCTTAATGATGATGTCTTAAGAGAAAACTTTATCAGTCGGGTTTATGCCTATGATCGCTGGAAAAAATTCAAAGCGGGTGGTGTCAGTCACAAGGGATTACTTGATTTCTGGGCTAGGTATAAGTATCAAGTGATGGCGCATAGAATTAGCAGTTACAAAACTATCGGCCAATTGCTGGCAAATGCCAATGGGCAGACCATAGAAATAGTGGCGGAAGAGTTTATTAGTTTGTTAATGCAGTCTTTAAAAGCGCTGGCTACCCGAAAATCTCACGCAAACGTGCTGGAACATATTCGTGGCTACTTAAAAAAGAAGTTGGATGCCAATGATAAAGCGGAGTTGGGAGCTCTCATAACGCAGTATAGGGATGGGATTGTGCCGCTCGTCGTTCCGTTGACCCTGCTTCGCCATCATTTCAAGCGGCATCAAAATCCGTATATTGAAAAACAAGTTTTTCTTCTTCCGTATCCTGAGGAGTTAAGTTTAAGAAACCGTATTTAGGCACCGCTCCGTTTACAACTAAGGTATTCCTACCACTTTCGGCCGTAAGGCAGGAGGTCGTAGTATGCGAATGCGCCATTCATGGCCTCTATGCCACGGTTGTAGCAACTGTAGGTATGAAATATCGAGCCATCCGCCTCTTTAACAAACACGCTGATACCGTGATTTTCGCCGCGATCGAATTCAATTTCTTCCGTTCCAATATCCTTTTTCTCCTGGCCCTCTTCGTTGGTTGAAACGCCGTAGTGTAAATTGAAATCACTGCCGCCTGAGGAAACCCAGGTGAAAGTCCATCCTCTCTTGTTTGCCGTTTCGGTTAATCTCTCAATCGGGGCGCGCGACACCGCAATTAATTTTGCGTCGGCGTTGGAAAAACTATCGGTAGTACCGTTAAATGCATCGGCCCAGGCAGAGCAACCGGGACATGGCTCTTCCCAACTCACGCCAAACATCAAGTGATAGATAATGAGTTGGCTCTCGATACCAAAAAGATCGACTAGGGACAGAGATCCAGTGGAGCCGGTAAAGTGGTAGCCCTCTTCGACTCGAACCCAGGGAAGCTCGCGCCGAGCATGGGCGAGGCGATCTCCTGCTCGAGTGTGCGCCTTTTCCTCCGCGAGTAATTTGCGGCGTTCTTTCTGCCATTGTTCTCTTGAAAGTATTTTGTTCATATCGACTCCTTTATCACCGCTTTGGAAGTGCAATTGAATGTCGGTTCTACAATACTGTTGTTCAGTAGATTATAACTCGTAAATTCTATTCTCGATGTTCAATATTCTCGTACACGGCGTCAACCAGCGCGATGTTTCTAGGGTCGCGCCAGGCTCTACCCTGACGGTTCATTGTGTAGGCAAATCCTATTTTCGCATCGGGATCTGCAAAACCCAACAAACCGTTGTTGCCGTAATGCCCAAAGCAGTTGGGGTTAGGTCCCCAGGGTCGTTCTGGCGACGTCAGCATGAAACCGAGACCAAATCGAGTCGGTTTTCCAATGGTCGCGTCAATGTCATTTGCTTCTATTTGTCGGGCCATGGATATTGTCTCGGCCTGTAGAAGCTCGCGGGTTCGTCCGTCCGGATCAATGTAGATGCCGTTGTTAGCTAATGCGCCAAAAACTCGCGCCAAACTTCTTGCGTTAGAGTGAGATGCTGTGGAAGGAAATTCAGCCGAACGCCATGCGCGGGAGTTAATTCCATGGTGTTCGCTAAAGTCTAATGAGGGCATGTAAGACAGTCGTTGTCTTCGAGTATCTTTGTCTTCGGGAATGCTTACTGCAGAATTGACTGTTTTCGATTTATCTTTGGCGGCCAGCATCTCCCATATGTTATCGGCAATTTTGATGTCTATATGTTGATCGTTACTAAAGTAAAAATCGATGCCCAGAGGTTCCGCAATATTTTCCTGACAATAATCGCTCAACGACTGTCCCGATATCCGTTTGACCAGCTCGCCAACAAGAGAGGCAAAGGTATGTACGTGGTAGCCATGTTTTTCCCCAGCGGGCCACCATGCTTTTTGCCGGCCTAACATTTCTATAAAGAGGGCATTGTTTTGCCATATTCTATTAGGTGGAGGCTCTTGCAGAGCGGGTAAGCCCGCACGATGGCTGAGTAGGTGTCTCACTGTAATGTCGCTTTTACCATTGCTGGCAAATTCCGGCCAGTAGTCTGCTACCGGCTTGTCCAGTTCCATCAGGTTCTTTTCGATCAGCTGTAAGGCGCAAATCGCGGTGACTGCTTTTCCCAAAGACCAAACTGTACATAGGCTGTCTTTCTCCCAGGGACGTGATTTATCGGCGTCGAGATAGCCACCCCACAAATCAACGACGACCTTGTCACCTTGCATAAGTGAAACCGAGGCGCCGATTTCCCCTCGGGAAATAAAATTTTCCTCAAAAGCTTTTTTCACTGAAAGATACTGTGGATCGCAAAATCCGCCGATTGAGTGTTTTTGGTCTGTCGTGAGCATTGGTCTTTTTACCTTTACCTGTTATATCTATCAAATGTTCTCAGTTCACCAATTCCAACTGACTTCGTAAGCGATCGTTCTTTCATATCGAAGAGGTAGTTCATCGACAACCCTTCGTCTTGCGTATTCTGGTACCGTAACTTTTTCATCCGATAAATTTCTTATTGAGAACTGATGGGTAAATCCTGATGAATCATCTTGCTGCTGTCGATAGGTCACCGTTAAATCGGCAATAAAAGAGGAATCAACACCATCGCTAATAGATTTTGAATCGCCGCGATAGGTTCCATTAACTGCTAGAATCCAGTTTTTATAACGGCCTGAAAGTCCCGCATTCAGTGTGACAGTAGGCACATATTTAAAGTTGTAGTGATCCTCATCCTGAAACCTGTCATTGTCATTGCCATCGACATAGGTCAAATTGAAATAACTGTTCCACTGGGATGACGTATATTTCAATTCTATTTCCGCACCGGTGGCACCAAAATTCTCACCATTTCTATACCGGTTCACGTTGTCGAGGATTTCGCCGCTCGGCAACTCGAAGTCGAATTCGATACCCCTAACAATTTTATTTTTGTAGTTTGCCCGGTAGATAGTAGACTGCAAGAACCAATTATTCCATGCCGTTAGGTAGGATAGTTCCAAGGTGTCCGCCTGTTCTGGCTCGAGTTTTTCGTTACCTAAAATACAACATCCGATAACGCCGTATAATTCAAATAACGAAGGAGATCGATAACTTTGTCCCGCAATTATTTTGAAGCTACTCTGTTCATTTAACATATAAACATAGGAGGCCCTGCCCGAAAAGTTATTACCGAATAGCGTGTTATTGACAACCCTTCCGCCGATAACCCAGTTGTGTTTGTTGCTGGCGTAATAGAGTTGAGTAAACAATGATCTTTCAGTTATTTTTTGATCAATTCCATTAACATCAACAAGGCCGTTAGGGTTCATGAACCGGCTTTCTTTGCTGTCTCTCGATTCGTAGTCTACTCCACTTTCAAGGGTCCATTGCTCGTTGAAGTCATAGAGGTTTTTTACTGACAGCGTTGTTTTAACACCTTCCCAAAATAGTCTGGTTGGTAAGGTGTTTACATCGAACTCGTTTTCCTGATCGTCAATAAGCCCGTTGAATTCAAATTTCCCCCAAGCTCGAGAGTCGTGTTGGTATGAATAATTAACAAAATAGCCGTCGACGGTATGGTCTGTACCTGCTCCTCCTTTAAAGGTGATATCTGATCCGTAGTAACTTTCCTCGCCGTCGTAGATATTGAAGGTTAGCTGATGTCGCTTGTAAGAAATACTTGCATGGAGGTTAGTATTTTCCTGGTATTCATCGATTCTTCCCGCGATTCCATCTTCACCAGTAAAGAAAAGGGAGAATTCATCTTTGTTTCGGTGATTAACGGAAACCGAATAGTTTCCACTGGTTAATTCGCCACGGCTGCTTAACGATACTGTCCGCATATTGTTATTACTAGCACCGAGTGACATTCGGTTTCCATTGTCTTTTTTGGTCACTATATTGATGGCGCCAACGTAAGCGTTAGTGCCGTAGAGAACTGAAGCAGGGCCCTTGAGTACTTCGATGCGTTCAACATCATTGATATCAATTCGGCCAATAACCGGGTCGCCTCCAAAGGCTTGCCAGTTTGGTATGCCATCGATCATAAACAAGATTTTATTGGCATAATGATCTTGTAATACGCTTCGCGATGTCGGGATGGATTGCTTCAAGTAGGAGCGTTGAACGTCAAAGCCCGAAATAGTTACTAACGCATCTTCAATGCTCTTATAGCCATAGCGTTCTATGGATTGACGATCAATTGTCGAAACAACCGAGACGCTATTAAATACCGTCGCCGGCCTTGTTGAGGCTACTTGGATTTCTACGGTGAGTAGTTCTTTTAGGTCCATCGAAAAAAGATCAATTTCATCGCTGGCGACCGCTGGCAAGGTCAACGTTATTAATACGACTGCCATCAAGAAAAGGGGTTTGAAGTGCATTAATCGACCATTGTATGGTTGAGACAGTTTTATAAGTGAATGCGGTGGATATTGATAATATAACTTTAGCTTATATAAACAAGTTGAGATGATTAATTTGTGGTTTGGGTTGTTCCGGGATCTAAGCAGCGATAACTCTCCGCAGGGCGCTGAATTGAGAGCAGTTCGCAAATTTCACGATAACATTCATGTTTAGTATTTCGGTTCATTCCCTCAATCGGTCATCCGATAGAAAAAATAAAACACATAATTACTTTATTCCAGTTTTTGTCGGAATCTTGCGATGAGTGTACGGTGAGGATCTTACCGCTAGGGTGGTTTTTTTGACAAGCTATTGGCAGCGGTTATTTCAGTGGTCTGAATGCAATCAAGGCTGTTCCACCGTGTTCAGTAGTGCTCGACAATGTCGGGTGAATTCATTGGGGATAGCAGGAAGAAAGTCAAAAAGTACTCTATCCACAGGTGCAAAAATAAATCCTGGGGCAGATCGGCGACGGGTGCCGCTAGCTCCCCCAGGGTTGTACTTTTAATAGCCGTTTAGAGTAGCCAGCCGATCATAGTGATAATTTGCATCTCCGAAGGTCTTCTCCGCAACGCGTGCACGTTTTAGAAAGAAACCAATCTCATGCTCATCAGTCATGCCTATCCCGCCGTGCATTTGAATGCCCTCCGATGATATCTGGTGAAAAGTCTCACATAATTGCGCTTTCACCGAAGAGGCGAGAGTGGGCAAGTCTGCTTCACTTCCGTCATCTAGGGCTGATAATGCATCGATCAAAATGGATTTCGACAGTTCCAAATTACAATACATATCCACCGCTCTATGCTGTAAGGATTGAAAAGTCCCTATTTTGGTTTCAAACTGGGTGCGTTCTTTTAGGTATCCCAAGGTGCGTTCAAATACTTCCAGAGACGAGCCCAGCATTTCTGCGGACATGCCTAAAGCCGCACGATCTAATACCGGTTCCAGTACGTCGGCGCCATTATCGAGACTGCCCAGAATAGCAGTTGCTTCAACTTCTACCTCAGCAAAGCTGATTTTTGCGGCGTTACGATTATCGACCATTTTTGTCCGCGTAACAGAAACGCCAGCGGTTTCACGATCGACCAAAAACAGGGTAATGCCCTTTTTGTCATGGGTATCGCCGCTGGTACGAGCAACAACGATCAGAGTGTCTGCTACGTGACCGTCGAGGACAAAAACCTTTTCGCCGCTTATTTTATAGCCACTCCCCGATTTTTCTGCCCGAGTGTCGATACGATTTGGGTTAAAATGCGCTGTTTCGTCGAGAGCTAACGCCATTAGTAACGATCCGTCTGCCAGCTTAGGGAGCAGTGTTTTTTTCTGTTCTTCGCTACCGCCGAGAGTCACTGCGGTAGCGCTAACCAGGATGGAAGCCACCAGCGGTGATGCGGTTAATGTGCGTCCGGTCTCTTCCAATACAATTCCCAGCCCGTGAAAGCCAAAATCCAAACCTCCGAATTCTTCGGGTATACAAATGCCGGCCCAACCCATTTCTACCATTTTGTTCCAAAGATCTTTCGAATAGCCTGTTTCGTCATTGGTATCGCGCAGTTCTCGTAATTTTGCGACTGGAGCTGTTGCCGCCATGAAATCCTTGGCGCTATCTTTTAGTAGCGTTTGTTCTTCGTTCAATATTAAAGCCATGTTCTTATCCTTGGTGCGAATTATTTAGTAGGAAGACCCAGTACGTTTTTGGCCACAACGTTCTTGTTGATTTCGGTAGTGCCGCCTTCAATGGAGTTAGCTTTGGCGCGCAGCCAGCCACGCGTTTGCATGATTTCCCAATCGTTAAAGCCTTCGCCTTCCCAGCCGATTCCCTGCGTGCCCAACATGTCTATCATCATTTCGGAGCGATGTTTGTTTAATTCCGCGCCTACAGCCTTGAGAATCGATGACGCTGCACCGTCCCCTTGACCGGCCTTCAGTTCTTCTCCAACGCGGGCGTAGGTTAGGCCATAAGCTTTTTGACGCACCTGGTACTTGGCTATTTCCTGGCGCATGGCTGTATCGTCTAATCGCCCCTGTGCATCTTCGCCGAGGTATTTTTTTGCTTGCTCATGCATCGGCGTTTGCGGGCCCTGTGCTGTGCCGAAGTCGCCAATATTGGTACGTTCGTGTTGCAACAGGCGTTTTGCGATAGTCCAGCCCTTGTTGAGTTCGCCGACCTGATTTCGGGCAGGAACGCGGACGTCATCAAAGAAAGTTTCACAAAATGGACTGTCGCCAGATATCAATTGAATCGGCTTAACGGTGACACCTTCGCTTTGCATGTCAAACAGGATAAAGCTAATACCGTTATGTTTGACGCTGGTGTCGGTGCGCACAAGACAAAATATCCAATCTGCATGGTTGGCATAAGACGTCCACACCTTCTGGCCATTAATCACATATTCATCACCGTCGCGAACAGCCTTAGTTTGCAGGCCTGCCAGGTCCGAGCCCGCGCCGGGTTCAGAATAACCCTGGCACCAGCGTATTTCCCCTCTGACTATTTTAGGCAGGTGTTCTAATTTTTGTTCTTCATTGGCAAACTCTAATAAAACGGGACCTAACATCCACAAGCCAAAGCTGTTCAACGGCGACCGCGCACCGATTCTGCGCATTTCGCTTTCCAGTACACGATTCTGTTCCGCCGATAGGCCTCCTCCGCCATACTGTGTCGGCCAAGTGGGTGCAGTCCATCCTTTCGCGCCCATATTATCGAGCCACAATTTGCAGTCGGGGTTTGTATAGGTCTCGTTTCTTCCACCCCAAACGACCTCGTCGGCCGTGATTGGCGTGCGCATACTGGCGGGGCAATTTTCCTCGAGCCAGGCCCGGGTTTCAGCGCGAAATGTTTCGATTTCAGACATTGTGTCTTCCTTATACTGGTATTGATTAGGCAGGTAAGAAGGATCGGTCCTTCTTATTTCTCCCACAATTAGGTGAAAATTTTGTGCTAACGACTATTTGAGCGCAGTCAGTATCTATGCCCGGTGTTTAATACCTGGCCATAGGAACGATTGCCTATAAATTAGTCCCTCGCTTGCTACTCTTCATCGTTTCCGTTTATTGGAACCTTTTATTTTTACTCAATACCGTAAGCGGTGCAATGCTCTTTGATCGATTGTTTTTTGAAGACCCAATTTGTATGGAGGTTTTGCTGAGAAGTAGCATAAGAAATTTGGGGAGGGTGATTTGTTTGTCGATGAACTACTCATCGACTGTATTGACGGCAGGTCCTGCCGTTGGCAGAGCCATTCCAGTGGTCTGCCGAGTTATCTCTCGACTAAGGTTACTTGAAATCGTCGACTGGACTATGACAGACTTCGTTGTTCGGAAAGAAGAGCACAGTGGTGGGATAGCCAAATCTAAAACGATTTACATAGTCACCGTCATAGTTCAAAAATATAGCCCTCTCGTACACGCCGCTCTTTGCTTTTTTCAATGTGGCCAAAAAATAGGGACGTATTCGAAGCCATTAGCTGCGCAGAGAATATCGAGCGTTTTGCCAGTGTGAAGATTTAACTGCCTTCATTGTCGAATGTAATAAAAAATGGCAGCGCTTGGCCGTGTAATTGTCAGTAGCCCGCTACGCTATTGCAATCGTTTTATTGCAGATAGATCAAGGTTGATATGTTTATCGCTCTGAGCCAGGCGTTTTTCCATACCATCTTTTAAAAGCGCGGTAGAAATTTGCGTGGTCGGAAAAACCGAGCAGAAAAGTGATTTCCTGTAGGGGCATTTCTGTTGTGGAAACATACTCTTTTGCAAGAGATTTACGGACTTCATCCAGTAACGAACGAAAGTTTGTTTTTTCTGCGTGCAGGCGCCGTTGCATTGTGCGTGAGCTCATATTCAGGATCTGAGAGATCTGGTGAATGTTTGGTTCGCCGGAGGGAAGGTGCTGTTTGATGATTTTTTCCACGGTTTGCGACAAACTATTGTTGCCTGACGAATTGATTGCTCTATCCAATACAGTGTCGTGGTGGTCGGCCAGGGATTGGTTGGCAAACACCATGGGCAGGTTCATCACTTCTGGGCTAACACAGAGGCTATATTGGGTTTGGTCGAAATGTAGCGGACATCTGAAAAGCGCTTGATAAGGAGCGAGATCAGCGGCTTCGGGACAGGCAAATGTGACAGACAGTGGAACTATCGGGTAATTAGTCATTAAACGCATGGAGGTAATTGAGAATGCCAGACCGGCGTCAAAACCTTCTCGCGCCGCTGGTCGTTCATCTCCGTGGCTTTGAAAACTGATCCTGCACTTGTCGGCGCTTTCTTCCAGCGTCATTTGCAACGCCGAGCCGACGACTTTTTGATAACGCACCGCTCGCTCAACAGCTTCACGAACGCTGCGGCTGGATAACTGGCTGGCACTATAGGCATCGAAGGCATTGAGTGACGGCGCTCGGCCCATCTCGAGGCCAATGGCCGGATTACCTGATTGTTGTGTCGCCATTTCCCACAGTCGCGTGAAACCGTCCTGCGAGAAGCGCGCGCCTAAATTCGATAAATCGCCGACATCCAGGTTGTTGTCTGTAAACAGCTGCTTCGCATCGAGTCCCTGGCGTTCCAGAAGCTCAAAAACCAGGCGGGCCCAGTAAACGGCCAATTGCTGGGATTCTTTGGTCATTGATTGTTCCATGGCTGGTAAGCTCGATGTCTATTAATAGGCTCGATGCTCGTGGGTTGATCGCACGGTCGAGTTTCACAGATCAATAATGGCGTGTAAAGACAATCACAAGGCGCGCGGCGATAAAGCCTTTTTGCGCATTCATGGGATAATTTACCCTCAAGAATAGCAAACAGAGTACCGGAGGATTTGATGATCAAACTATATGGGCTGAAACTTTCATATTTTACAGGCAAGCTCGAAGGTTATTTGCGTTATAAGGACATTTCCCATGAGTATTGTTCTGTAACTGCGGTCGATTTCAGTCGCCGACTCAGGGATAAAACGGGTGCGATGCAAATGCCGGCCGTGGAGCTGCCAGATGGGCGCTGGATGACCGATACCAGTCCGATGATCGACTGGTTTGAAAAACAGTACGCGGAAGATCCGATTTTGCCCGCAGATCCGGAGCAGGCTTTCATAGGCCGGCTAATAGAGGATTATGCCGATGAATGGTTGTGGCGGCCGGCGATGCATTTTCGTTGGAGTTATCCTACCAGCGCCAAATTGTTGAGCCGTCAGATCGTCGATGAAATGACGCCGGACTTAAAGTTGCCTGCCTGGCTGAAGAGGTGGCGAGTAGAAAAACGACAGCGACGTATTTTTGTGCTGAACGACGGCGTTTCGCCCGAAACCTGGGACCATGTGGAGCAAGGTTATACGCGACTTCTGGCGATTCTCGAAACCGTGTTTCAGAACCGTCCGTTTATATTTGGTGATAAACCTACCCTGGCTGACTTTGGCCTCTTTGGACCGCTCTTTCGGCATTTCTCCCAGGATCCAGTGCCGGCGGCCATTATGAGAGAAACAGCACCGGCAGTCGCCGAATGGGTGCATCGTTTGTGGAATGCCCGAGCGTCGCGACTCGATGGCACGCTTGTCTCCGGTATTCCGGAAGATCTTAAGCCGCTGTTGCGGGAGATTGCTGAGACCCATCTGGAAAACCTGTGTGCTAACGCGCAAGCTTGGAGCGTACAAGACAGCAAATTTGATGCGGAATTGCAGGGCGCGCAATATTCAGGCGTGCCTACCTCTCGCTACCGGGTTTGGTGTCTTGAAAAACTTCAGGAACGCTTTGCTGAGGTGAACGGGCCGTCAGCGAACCCGCTGAAGCAGTTGCTGGAACAGCAGGGATGTCTTGAGCCTCTGTTACGTATCACTAATCCAGCCAGCGGTTATGACAAAGAACGCGAGGCTCCTTTCGGGAGGAGCATTGCGGTTTATGAGAACTTAGAAGCCTAACTGAAGCGGGCTTTCGGATTAAAGTTCAGGCGGCTGAAAGTTCCTTTCGCCGTCCGTAGATGAAGATATCTAGCAACGCTGTGACGAAGCCGATAATAAAAAACAGAAACAGTCGGGGGTCGCCAAGATTAATCTCGCTCTCGGTTGGATAGGCGAGTGTTTTATCCAGTGCTGCTATTTTGTAATCATGGCGTTCGCCAAAGGCCGGGTTCATAGCGATTGCGAGCATGTCGCGCCGGCTGCGATAGCGAAAAACGGCCCCCTGTTCCCAATGTGCAGTGCTTTCGTCCAGCCCGGTCCGGTCGAGCGTGTCTGATACCGCAGTGCCGAAATACATGGGATGGCTGGCACGTTTGAAGAGTGCCGGGTACATATGTTCCATATAGTGATTCATCAACTCTGCAGCGGTAGCATCCGCCGGTGCACCTTTTGGAGGGATTGGATTGTCTGCCTGATCGATAACATTGATCATGAAAAATTGTTTTCCGGTATCTTCTTCCATAAACCGGCGCATTTGTTCGATGCGTTGCACTGGTGGATTTGATGCTTCGACTAATGCCATGTAAGTTTTAATTTCCGCAGGTGTCAACGGCCCCGAAAAATTTGTGTACCACAGACAAAAAATCACATAGAGCGACGCTGGAACGAACCATAGTATCGAGCGTTTGTTCATTTTTTGTCCCCGTAAATGATTGAAAGAAATGAGTTAGTAAATACTATAAAATTCAACAGAGCGTTTAGGATTGGGCTTCAAGAAAGACTAAGCATATATATTGGCATTTTGTATGTCAATATATGGATGGCAAAGTAATTACTGTCATATTGGGTTGTAAGGGAGAAAGGGTTAATGTGTAACGGTTGTGTTGAGTAAAAATTTAGGCGTTTGCGCAGAGATCGCTGTGTTTTTTGAATCACTAGGGATAACACAGAATTGTTAGGGCGTATGACGACGGCCGGAAATACTTGAAAGTGCAGTAAGTCAGTAGTGCTTTGGTCGAGCGGAAATAGTGGGCTGCGGAATACTACCGGTCATAAAAAAGCCCCGATAAAATCGAGGCAACAACTACGGAGAAATATATGAGCTTAGAAACTTTACTCGTGTCTAAGCTGTTTGTTTAGCTGTTTGCCATACGATCTTTATAAGAACGTACCGCAACATTGAATTCTTTACCGATTTTCTTCATCGATTTAACCATACGGTTATGCTTTTTGTCGTTTGATACACACTCAAGATAGGCGTTCGCTCCAGTCATATAAGCTTGAACGTCGTTTTTAGCCTTCACCATCTGAGCGGTTACTGCAGTTGCGGCATCTGGTAGAACGGGTGCTTCAGGTTTTGCACAGGCAGCGTGAGTTAAGCCAGAAAATAAAACAGTTGATAATACAAATGCGGTTGCCTTAATCATGATGTTATTCCTCTACAGTGTTTGTCAGTCAGCGTTATTGATTTCGCTTCTTGGTTTGGGTGTTTGCTAAGTCAGTGAGGTCATAATATCACCGGCACAATAAAAACAAATAAGGACCATTACGCGATTTGATAGGTGATATTACCTATTTGCTATCACTTATCTCAACAAAGAAGGTTTTCCTCGTAGAGTGTCGTCACATCAAAGAGTAGTCTGAACATAAAATTTTATGCGGCGGCCGTTGATCTGATAGTCGAACGGAAATGGGCCTGTTTTTGCGAGGAGTCCCTGTTCATCGAACAGGTTTTGAATGTTGATTCCGAATTCAAATTGCTTATTGATTCTATAGTTGGCCTGAAAATTAAATTGTTTCCAGCTATCGATTTTAGCTGGTCTATGATCATCCAATGAAAAGTCCAGCGGGACATCAACACTGAGGGGCAAAAATCCATTGGGATTTCCCAGTTCGTTATCTCTTCGACTCGTACTCCCTTGGTAATGAGTCGTAAAAGAGAAGTTAAGGTCACCGGATGTGTACGCAAAACCGGCATTTACCTCTATTTCTGGCTGCCATTTCAAATCATCGGGATGTTCGCTAAATTCCTCGACTGGCTGAGCATTGAGATTGTTTTCATCGATAAAGAAAGATAGTACCGTCTCGTCCAGTCGCTTGACGTAGGAAAGGTTTGCAAACCAAGTGAGTGCGTCATAATTGCCCATCAACTCAAGTTCTATCCCTGCGTTTTTAGTAGAGTACACATTGCTACTCAAATTGAAGTTAACCGTAGAATAAGCTATTTGGTTCTCAAATTTGGTCAAGAATATATTTCCCCGGAACAGGTGGTTGTCATTAATAGTCCAATTAGTTTGAAGCTCGTAGGTTGTCAACAACTCCGCTTTCAATTCCCCTATGTTAGAAGCAAGAGAGAATGTATGGGCTCCGGCCATTTCTGTCGGAGTAGGCGCTCGAAAAGCTTTTCCAACTAAAAACTTATAAACCAGTGTGTCGCTAGTCGAGTAAACCAGGGAAATTCTAGGGCTTCCGCGAGAAAAATCTTTGTTCTTTCGTACATTGTTATCGTATATATCAATATAATCAACGCCGAGTTTGTCCCATCGAAGCCCCAGAGTTAATGACAGGTCGTTAGAAACAAATGAATTATTTGTATATTGAATAAAGAGAGCCGAATTAATTACTGGCTCATTTAGAATGAAATCTAACCAAGGCCCTAAGGCCTGGTCGCTACCATCGGGAAATGGCGCGAACGTAACATCTACGTCAATGTTGCTGTAGTGTTCGTTGTCGCCATCATATAAAAATCGATCAACTTCTAAACCTCCCAGCCAAATAATGTTGCTGTCGGGTTGTTCAAGCGTAAACTGGGCGCGAACAAAAATGTCTTCGGCATTGGTGTCCAGAAATTCCCACATCCCCGAGGGATAGAAACCGTCAAATGCATTGTCAGGATAATAACGTTGATTCCATTTAATCTGATGATTTTGGTAGCGCAGAACATATTCCTGGCTCAAGCTATCTGAAATCTCGCTGTTGTATTTAATCGACAGTATATCGCGGCTTTCATCCATATCTTCATCACGATCCGGAATCCAGAAAACCCACCCATGTCCTGTTTCAAAACCCCATTCTTGATGATGATACTGGATGTTCCAGACATCACCAATTGAGAGTTTAGCCCAAAAATAGGCATCATCTTTCTCATCTCGAGTACGAAATTTTCTTAATTGCGGTCGACCCGTTTCCGCAGAAGAAGTGCTGTCTAAACGATTTGAGCCATCGAAGGACAAATATTCGTTCCCGTCAGTTTTGTGGCTATAAAGAGCCCAAATGAAATCATAATCATCCGAGCTTAAACCGGTGATTATTTCAATTTCACGAGTGCCCTGGCTGGCATAGCTCAATTTCGCAGTTGTTGCACCCTCCAGGTCGGAGGCATTAAGCGTGTTCATTTGCACAACGCCGTTGGTGGCATTTGAGCCATAAAGTGCAGAGCCAGGTCCGCGGATAACTTCCAAGGATTTAGTTGTTAATAGTGGTATCAACCAGGTATAGGCTGAGCCATATAAATTGTCGTTGAAGGGGACTCCATCGATAAGATGCAAAAGGTGGTTGTTACTCCAACTATCGAAATTGCCACGGCTTGCTACCGTGGGGCGTTCATAATCTTGCGCGGGGCTAAAGCCGGGCTGGGTGTACAAAACATCATTGATTGTAATCCAGTCGTATTGCCTAATTTGTTGCTTGCTAACGGATGTTATTATACTCGGAGCCTGAGATACTTTTTCACTGAACTTGGACGCGGAGATTACCTCCACATTCATTAGTTCTTTCAGGCTTAGATTATAGACTTGCACGTTGTTTTCAGAGTAAACGATCGGCGAAATTGACATGTAAACGGCTAGAAGGAGATAAAACGGGGGCCTGTATTTCCGCGACGATCTTGATATGAATTTTAGTTTTCTCACAACCATAGTGTAATCACTGTGTTATGCGAAATGTATAAGCTACATAACAATCATAGTACATGGGAAAAATAAGTGTAGCGATCTCCATTTCAAATGATACAAGCGCCGAGGTACTAATGAAGTTCAGCGGCATCGATCTTAAGCTCATTTATTTCCAGGCTATCGGTAGCAGTATCGTCTTCAAGACTTTCGAGTCGAGGTAAAAAGAGGGGCTACTGGCCGAGGGAGGTATCAGCATCAGTATGGTGAATGATGAGAGAGGGAAACGATGTTGTCTTTATGGCAATAAATTAACGCTTTTTGCCCCTTTTAACTACGATATAACAATAGTAAAAATACATAAAACAATGTCTTTATACCCTATATAGAAACAATCACTTCACTTCTTTCCGGAGATACCATGAAAGCATCAGACTTATTTGTTACAGCCCTCGAAGCCGAAGGTGTGGAATATATTTTTGGGATTCCTGGGGAAGAAAATCTGGATTTGCTTGAGTCCCTACGTGAATCGCCCATACAGCTTATTCTGACAAGACATGAGCAGGGCGCGGGTTTTATGGCTGCTACCTACGGTCGATTGACGGGTAAAGTTGGGGTCTGTTTGGCCACATTAGGGCCAGGAGCGACCAACTTGGTGACTCCGGCCGCTTACGCACAACTGGGTGCCATGCCTATGTTAGTGATTACCGGCCAAAAACCGATTAAAACCAGCAAGCAGGGACGGTTTCAGGTTTTAGATGTCGTCGATATGATGCGCCCAATCACAAAATATACGACCCAGGTTGTCAGCGGGGATCGCATTCCTTCAGTGGTCAGAGAGGCATTTCGGCTCGCTCACGACGAGCGCCCCGGTGCGGTGCACATTGAATTGCCCGAAGATATTGCGGCGGAACCGACGACCGCTGAATTAATTCCTGCAAGTATAGTGCGCCGGCCTATCGCCGAATATAAGGCCATTAGCCAAGCCGTAGAAATGATTAAGGCCGCAAGCTCGCCTGTCTTGCTGATAGGCGCAGCGGCCAATCGTAAAGTCACTTCAAAAATGCTGCGCGAACTCGTCGCCAAAACGGGTATTCCCTACATCACCACACAAATGGGGAAGGGCGTGTTAGATGAAGAAGGTGAATTGTTTATGGGGAATACGGCTTTGTCTTCGGGGGATTTTGTTCATCGTGTGATTGACAAAGCCGATCTCATTATCAATGTGGGGCACGACGTCGTAGAAAAACCTCCCTTTTTTATGCAGCATGATGGTCGTAAAGTTATTCACATCAATTTTAGTCCAGCTGCGGTTGACCCGGTTTATTTCCCTCAATTGGAAGTAGTAGGGGATATCGCCAATTCAATCTGGCAGATAAAAGAGCAAATTGAACCTCAGACCAGTTGGCAGTTTGATTTTTTCAGTAAGGCTCACCAGGCCTATTTAACGCATCGAGCTGAGTCTGAAAATGACGATAGATTTCCCGTTTTACCGGAACGTTTCGTGCGAGATATCCGCGAGGCAATGCCGATCGATGGCATAGTCACTCTCGACAATGGTGTCTACAAAATATGGTTTGCCCGCAATTACCCAGCGGCGCTGCCCAATACACTTTTGTTAGATAACGCGCTGGCGACTATGGGGGCCGGTTTACCTTCTGCAATGGCAGCGAAAATGGTCAATCCAGACAAACCCGTCATTGCCATATGTGGCGATGGCGGTTTTATGATGAATAGTCAGGAACTGGAGACCTCTGTTCGGCTAAACTTACATATTGTCGTGATCATATTGCGCGATGATGCCTATGGCATGATCAAATGGAAACAGGCGAATATGGAATTTGCTAATTATGGTTTGGATTATGGCAACCCGGATTTTGTTAAGTATGGTGAAAGTTACGGTGCCAAAGGCTGGCGTATAGAATCTGTTGCTGAACTATTACCTAGAGTAAAAGCGTGTTTAGCTGATCCCGCCGTACATTTGATTGAAGTGCCGGTTGACTATAGTCTGAATGATGAGACACTCAACAAAACCCTGCGTGAGCGTAGCGAATCTTTTTAAAGAGCTAACAGCTTAGAGAGCGTATCTCTGCTATTTAGCCATTCTGAGAGCGCTATTAACAGCAGAATGTTTCTCAGGAATTAGTCATACAAGTTAACTAGCAGTAATCGATTATAATGAGTACATGGCGAGTTGATGCCGGAGAAAATACGTAGCACTAAGTAGCATGAAAATAACCGCGCGTAGCAATGCGAAGAGCCGACCAGGGTAAGAGGCGGAGGCATGTTTGATGCGACGTTCCGGCGCTACAACTCTGTCAGGCAGGCCCAAGGATTTCTGGATGTTCATACAGCTGTCTACAAGCTATTCAGTCTTGGTAGGACCGTGGTCAAGGCGAACACTATAGACATCTCAGGGTGAGCGCGTTTGAGAATGGAATAAGGAGATTGCCTGAGCTTTAAGGTGTGAATCTCCGGCCTCGAAAAGTTAACTGGTCGATTCCCACAAAAGGCTTGTGCCGCTCTGGTTACAAAGACGAACCGACGTGATATTGTCACTAGGAAGATGCTGTCGCTGATACTGGTCGCGAAGGAATGCCGCATCAATACGTCCAAAACCAATAACAATGGAGAGTAGCATGGAACATTTGACCGGATTAGACGCTGGTTTTTTGCATTTGGAAACACCGGAGACGCCATTACATGTCGGTGGCTTGGCCATGTATGAGTTACCGCCAGAGTACAAAGGTGATTTTGTCGCCGACGTGTGTAAACACATACAAAGCCGCCTTCATCTCGCCCCGATTTTTCAGCGCAAACTGGTCAATATGCCCTTTGATCTTGCCAATCCTGTTTGGGTGATGGATGAGGATCTGGATATCGAGCATCATATTCGCCATGTGATCGTGCCTCCGCCTGCTTCTCGGGCACAGGTAGACAGTCTGGTGTCGAGGATTCATTCTAGTCTGCTTGATCGATCCCGCCCCTTGTGGGAAATGTATGTGCTCGACGGTCTGCCCACGCCACCCAATGCGCCTGAGGGTACGCGCTACGTTGGAATCTACAGCAAGTTTCATCACTCCGGGCTCGATGGTATGGGCGGTCAGGTATTGATGGCAGCCATCATGGACACCACGCCCGAGCCGCGCATAGTACCGCCACCCAAGAAACGACGTTCGAGCTCCGAGGAGTATTTAGGGATCGCGGAGCTTGTCGGCTCTGGAGTGAAACACAATTTTCTTCAGACTGTGAAGTTGCTTAGGACATTTCCCGGGATAGTAAAATCGGGGATCCGAAGCGTGCGGCCCGCAAAAGTGGCTGGCGACTTAAATGCCATCGAGGAAAAGACACGTTGGTTTGCCCCGAAAACGCCTTTCAATGTGTCGATAACCAACCAGCGCAGCTATGCTCGTTTCTCGATCCCGATCAGTGAGGTGAAGGAAATTACGGCGATCAACAAAGTCAGCTTAAATGATGTGGCGATGGAAATTTCATCTGAGGGAATGATGCGATATCTGGCCGACATGGATTGCCATCCGACGACTTCACTACTGGCGGCGGTGCCGGTGAGCCTTCGTCCGGAGGGTAATACCGACCTGACCAACCAGATATCGATGGCCCGTATGAGTCTGGCCAGCACTATCAAAGATCCGATTGAACGATTGCATGCGATAAGCGCAGCTAGCGCAGGCGTTAAAGCAGTAATGAGCGAGATGAAGACACAACTACCGACCGATTTCCCATCAATCGGCGCGCCCTGGATGATCAGCTCCCTGGCCAACGTGTTTGCACGTTCGCGCCTAGCGAATTCGATGCCGGCCTTCGCCAACGTCGTTATCTCGAATGTACCCGGTCCGAACATCTCCCTGTATTTTGCCGGCGCGAAACAAATCAGCACTTATCCAGTCTCAATTCCGTATCATGGTATGGCGTTGAATATTACCTTGCAGGGTTACAACGGCTGGCTCGATTTTGGCTTGATCGGTTGCCGCCGAGCGACGCCGGATATCACCGATTTGGCCAAGTACATGCAGGCGGCACATGTGGAATTATTGCGGCGAAGCCGAGAACTGGCGGCAGCTAATCCAGCCACGGTCTCAGAAAAATCAGCCGAGAAAATTGCTACGCCAGCGGCTAAGGTGCGCAAGCGAACCGCCGCGAAAAAAACGGCAGAGTCCAAAGTAAAAGCATAGTAGGTATTTGGAGTTACCCACACCTTAACTGCCAGTAGCGGAGTACAATCGGCACATGAATCGCTGTATACGCCATAGGTTTCAGCTGGGGGAGACCTGGTCAGTGTGACCCTGTCAGTGCGACCCCACCAGAGTAGATGGGGTTGCTTCCGCGACTGGTTGACAATTTAAACTTCATTTGCAGAAATATTCGACTGATCTGCAGTCACGAAGTCTGGACGATTTGATGAGCCTAAATCAATACACCATCAATCTGCTTTAAACCCAAGGCAATAAGCGACGAGCTTGTTACCATCCAGGTCCCTAAAATAGCCACCATAAAACCCCATGTCAGATCCTCTATCATGTGGGCGGCCTTCGTCTATCGCGCCTAACTCTATGGCTTTGTTGTAGACACATTCGACAGCAGCGGGTGTTTCAACATCCAGTGCGATCATTACTCCATTGCCGGCAGTTGCTTCATGCTCGTCGAAGGGTGTGATGACGGAAAACATAGTTTTTCCAGGGGTTGTACCCCATCCGAGCATGCGCTCATCCGTCATAACTCTTTTTGCACCAATTTCACCCAACAACTCATCATAGAACTTTCCCGAGCGTTGCAGGTTGTTCGTGCCTAAAGTTATATAGCCAATCATAAGAATCTCTCCTGTCAGAAAGTGGAACCTTCAATTAGAGCGCCATTCAGAGTTTATGTTTTGAGCCATTTCGTTTCCGCTTGTTTGGTTCCGATCCCGCACACAGCGAAAGACAAGACGTTAGTTAGCGATAATCCAAGGTACTAAACAGAATGAAACTACCGGATAGCGCAACCCCACGAGCCGATCCGGTTTAGTTCACCTGCCGCTCTTTACCTTCCCAGAAGGGGGCACGTAATTCTCGTTTAAGAATTTTTCCCGACGGATTACGCGGTAAGACGTCAATGAAGTCGACACTTTTTGGCACCTTATAAGCAGCGATTTGTTCGCGCGCAAAAGTGATGATTTCTTCTTCGGTGACTTCTTGGTCCGGTACTTTGACCACGATGGCTTTTACAGCCTCGCCCCATTTTTCATCGGGAATACCGATGACGGCAGCGTCGGCAATAGCTGGGTGTTTATGCAGAGCATTTTCCACTTCGGCGGGGTAAACATTTTCCCCACCGGAGACGATCATATCTTTGACACGGTCACGGATGAATAAAAATCCTTCTTCGTCCAAATAACCAGCGTCGCCGGTATGGAACCAATCGTTTTGAATGGACTTTTCGGTGGCTTCCGAATTGGCCCAATAGCCTTTCATAATTACTTTGGACTTAAACAGAATTTCTCCAATATCATTAGCCGGTAGAGCCGATCCATCTTCACCGCGGATCATAATTTCCACACCGTCAGCGGCAATCCCGCAAGAACGTAATTTATCAAGAGCGGGATCATGATGTTCTGGCAATAGTGTCGTGCCTAATCCACTTGTTTCCGTCAAGCCGTAGACTTGACAAAAATCACAAGCTAAAATTTCTTGAGCTTTAATCAAGACGTCTTCTGAAATGGGACTTGCGCCATAGAATATCAATTTTAGAGAAGAGAAATCCACTTTCTCAACACCCGGAGTTTGAATGAGGAACATAATTACAGCCGGCACGAAAACCGTATAGTTGACTTTATATTGTGGGATCAGTTTCAAAATTTCCATAGGATCAACGTCACGTAAAATCAAACAGCTGGCCCCTTGTATAAGCCCGCCGATGGCTGCGTTAACACCAGCTACATGGAAGGAAGGCATGACCACCATGGTCACTTCACCTGCTTCCCATTCGAATAATTCGCTGGCCAAAGATTGGCGGCTAAATTCCAAGTAATTCCCGTGGGTTAATTGTACGCCTTTGGGGTGGCCCGTGGTGCCACTGGTATACATTTGCAGATAGTCTTCTTCTGGTGAAATGCTGATCATCGGGTCGACATCAGATTGCGGCTCTAACCAATCCGCAAAGGAAGTCCATCGGTCATGTCCGCCTTCGAGGGCAATAAATTTCTTGACCTGAGTAAGCTGATCTTCGATACCCCCAATCAATTCATAGAATTCGGGCCCGACAATGACAATCTCGGCACTGGAGTTTTCGAAAATATAGACCAGCTCTGGTGGTGCCAAACGCCAATTAACGCCGACTGCAACCATGGCAGCCTTTGCGGTACCGGTGATCATTTGAAAGAAAAGATCCGTGTTTTTGCCGATATAGGCCACACGACTATTTACTTTAAGTCCTTCGGCGCTTAAGCCATTCGCAATCTTGGAGGCAATAACATCCAATTGAGCATAGGTGGTCTCGCGGCCTTCAAATATTAACGCAGGAATATCACCATTTTTACGGGCCTGAACCCGAGTAATATCCGCCATCGATTCATAAAGAAACTTATCCGTCATTGTCATTTTCCTCATATAGGTGTCAGTTGCAGCATCAAGTTTACGCATATGACAAATAGATTCATTGTAGTAGATTCATTGTAGTAGATTGTTTGTAGTAGATTCATAGTAGTAGATTCAATCTCATAGGGTTAACGAGAACCCCTTTGAACTTCAGCATCGGTACATTTCCAGTCGGCTTCTGGTGATGGGCGACTGGATCTGAAATATCAGTGAATTACCGCTTGGCATTGATCGATGACTATTAGTCTGTTTTCACTCGATCAGAGATTTTTTCCCGCCGCAATGAACCTACGACACGAGAATTGCCTTTGAAGAAAAGAACACTCCCAAAATTGAAAATATGACAGGAGTGATCACTTGGCTATCATTGCCAATAAGCTCGCGTAAGAGATACTGCTAAAGATAATCGATCGTGCTAACAAAAGCGTGCTGACCGGTTTGTCGTACGGAAAAATGGTATTCAGATTTTCAATCGCGTGGAACTGGACCAAGCCTCGGATGACTGGGTCTGGTGTCTTCAGATTTATTCATTAATATCCTAATCAAGAATCGTCCCCAAAATACGCTTTCTCCATCGATTGCAATAGCCCATTCGCATCCTTGACCGTCTTTGATACGATAAAAAACATGTCAATTTCTTGGATGGTCAAGTGATCTATTGCGGTTAATTGCGCTGGAGTAATTATCGATTCTATAGGCTGCTTGTAGTCTAGAAGAAATCGAATGCGACCCTTCATCAGCATTTCTAACGCAGCACGATGACTATTAATATCGACTATTGTCGTTGCCTTACTTTTAGTGAGTAGCGCTCTACGCGAACCATATTCATATCCGCGGATAAGCCCAACTGTCTCGCCAATCAGACCGAAAAACTCAACCGGGATTTTTGTCGTGCTTAAACTAAGAATTCTCAGCTCGACTCGGTGCACTGGCCTGGTGCCATATGCCGCATGTGTTAGGCCATCGGAGGTGGCAGTTTTGATGCCTAGAGCGATTTGTGACTCGCCATCAATCAAATTTCGTAGAAGACGTTTGGGTGGGTAGGATTCAAAATAGTAAGGAACTCCAATCTCATCCAGTGTCTGAGCGAGCACATCAACCAGAGGTCCGCTGATCTTCCCATCTGTGCCAACGACGAACTGTGGAGGGAAATGTGTGACCGCCACTTCAAAAGGTTCTCCCTTCACTGCGTGGCTGAATACCAGTACCAAGCCAAACAGGAGTTTGTGAATACCGCTAGCTGTCATAAATGAGCCGTCACTACTATTTGCCACTTACGATAAGGTTTACAGGCAGAGTATGAGCGGGATAAAAGACCCACTCATCTCCAACATAGTCTAAATAGCTGATTATTGACAGTCGATTCTCTCGGTTGAAATCTCCGTCAGGATCGATGAATTCGCCAATGGCTCACTTTGTGTAAATTTCGAGCATCGGCAATATTTTCGAGAGACAGGAAGATACAAACCGCTAAACCCGTATTTGATAGGTGAACCCCAATGTCTATTTCGCGCGTAACTCATCAATCATGCGTTGTACTTCTACTTCCTTCAGGTCATACCATCGCCACAATACAAACGCAGCAATAAGGGATCCAATGGCCGGAAATACCGTGTACATCAAGTAGATACCATTTAACGTGTCGGGCGTTTGAACTTGGTTAGCGGCGTATCCCCACATTCCCAACAGGATACTGCCGAGACCAGCAGCAAAGGCGGAGGTTAATTTGGTCATGAAAGTCTGAAAAGAGAAAGTGATGCCCTCTAGGCGACTCTTAAAGTGGTACTCGCCATATTCTACAAAGTCTGTCGAGAACATGCCCAGTAGTAATAACGGCGTAAATAATGCGGCATTTCGAATAAAACTGAGCACCAATACAGAAGTGGCGCTTTCGTAACCATAGAAGTATTGAAAAAGACTAATTAAGGATCCTGCCGTAAGCAGACAGACTAATAAATTTCGTTTACCCCATCGCCGGATCATTGTTGGTAATAGAAGCGCCATCGGTAACATTGGAAGAAAACCTGCCATCATCAACGGCATAACATAAGTCATTTCGCCGTCGCCTAAGTTATAGATGGCAAAATAGCTACCTACCGCAAGACTTAGGTTAGAAGACATAGTGAAAAACAAGGCAATGTAGAACACAATCATCGGTTTGTGGCTCTTGGTTAAAGCCAAACTCTCTTTCAGGGTAGATGTTTTTCGCTCTGCATCGGTATAACGTTCGATGGCTTTGAATCGGATTGGGATCATGATGATCATCGCGATGACACTTAATATAACGACGGTTTGAGTCCAACCCATGGCCTGAATCAGCGGCATACCGGTACCGGCAACGACTAAACCTGCCACCATTGCAGCCACTCGTCCCCAAGTTAAAATGATGACACGCTCATTCGAGTTTTTTGCCATTGCGGTGGACAATGCAAACAGTGGCACATCACACAAGGTATAAATCATACCCCAGACAATGTAAGTAACGTAGGCATAGATTAAGTTGCCCGTGGCGCCTAGATTTGGATTAAAGAAAATCAAAATGGTCGCAATGGGCAAAATAATGTTTACGGCTTTAATCCAGGGTAGAAACTTCCCGCCTTTGAATTTAGTTCTATCAACGATACTGCCTAATATCGGATCATTTACCGCGTCCCATATTCGGGCCACCAAAAACATCACTCCTACTGCCGCAGCACCGATACCGACCACTTCTGTATAGAAAAGTGCCAAAAACTGTAACATCAGAAAATATATTATGTTCTGGCCGGCAAAAAATAGGCCGTAGGATGCGCGTTCGCTGCTGCTTGATTCGAAATTCATATTTCACTCATTATTCTATTTTTACGGTAATTAAGCGTAGCGTTAGTCTAAACATTTCCTTGTGTTTGTCATCCAAATCATAGTGATGCGGCTTTGGCTCCTTTAACTGCCTTCAAATATTCGCCATTAATCAGGTGCACAAAGCGATTGATGGTTTTGTCAGATACTTTTCCACCGGTCATGGTGGCTAAGTTTCGTAATGGCATTTCTCTTAAAATAAGGTAGTGAGTGCGATCAGGGTGAAGCCGTGGCCGGTATCTTCCACCGCAGTCGGAGTGCTCGTGTTTATCGATACTGTCATGGAAGCTTGCCTCGCTATTTCCGATTTATCAAAGCGATAGGGCAGAGATACTATCAATTGTTTTACATGAAGTCCGAGCTGTTTTATTTATGGGGCGTTGGATATGCGGCTATTTGCGTTCCCCAAAGCTCCGGCGCTAGGACGGCTGGTTACCGCGAACTGAATTTATCTTGCTGACCTCCTGAAAAACTAAAAGGTGCCGATCACTCTGTTCAATATTGGGAATATGAAGGTCACGGTTATACGTTTTTGGACTCCGGTTCAAGCATGTTGTCGGGCCAGAGTTTTGAGGAAGATGCGCCGCAGGCACTGAAGGTTATGGTCACATTTCTGGATACTGTAATTTATTAGAAATTTGTGGCTGGCACTGACAGAGAGTTTTAAAAAGTAGCTAGCTCTCGGAACTCATATAGCTACTTATTTAGGTGCTTTGAAGAGTATTTATCATCTCGCAGTTATTCTCTGTTAGTCTATATGCGAAGCGATTAGCCGGCCCGTGTTTAATTCCATTCAAGCGACTGTAATGGTTCGGGCAGGATGATCCACAATGCGTTGACCGTACCTACTGGTATGGATAGGTACTTTCGCCGAGTTTTAAGGCATTACTAATCGAAGCATTACTTTTCTAAAGGAAAACAGAGGGCGCTATGGCTGACTTTGAACATATTGTTGTCGATCAACCGCGGGAGGGTGTCTCCCGTATTACCTTAAACAGACCTGGCAGTAGGAATGCACTTAATAATATTTTGCGTGGCGAGTTATATCGCACGCTAGAAGAAAATGATAATAACCCCGATGTTAAGGTCACCATTATTCGGGGCGCTGGCAAAGCATTTTGCGCAGGCTACGATTTGAAAGCAAATAATTCAGCCGACCAACCTTTCCACACAGCGGGGGGCGACGGCAATTGGGCGAGACATGTTGTCGATGGATTTTTTAGGGTGTGGGATCTTGCGAAACCCGTGATTGCACAAGTTCATGGGTATTGTTTAGCGGGCGGTACGGAGCTTGCGACTTCCTGTGATTTGGTTTACGTCGCAGAGGATGCAAAAATTGGCTATCCCGTAGTGCGATCCATGAGTCCACCGGACAATCAGTTTTTCCCCTGGATGGTAGGTATGCGTAACGCTATGGAAATGATGCTGACGGGTAATGCTATTTCGGGTGTTGAAGCAGCAGAATTCGGGTTTGCTAATCGCGCCTATCCCGCCGATGAATTGGAAGAGCAGGTGCTAGCAATCGCAGAGCGCATCGCCCAAGTGCCGTCTGACATCCAGCAGATTAATAAGCGAGCTGTGCATCGTCAAATGGATCATATGGGTATGCGCGCCGGGATTCGAGCAGGAACGGAGATTCAAGCGCTTGCCTTCCACACCCAGTCAACCCGCGCTCACTTTAAAGAGCTGGCAGCAGGGCTGACCGATGCGTTGTCAAAACGCGACGGAAAGTTTGGTGACTATCGGACAGACTCTGGCGACAAGTCAGATGAATAATCGGCTGGTTGTTTCTTCTTCGCTTGATCTGTGATGATTTACATTCCTTCAGTCTTCGCTCGCAACGACATCGTTGAAAAATATCTATATCTGGACGCGAGCTAATTGGGCCAGTAGGGCGCTTTGAGTTTTCTTTTGTTGATTTTCCCCATGGTGTTGCGCCCAAGATCGGTGACAAATTCCATGGATCGTGGACATTTAAAATGGGAAAGGTTTTCACGACAAAAAGACATCAGGTTTGCAGTGTCAGAATTTGCCTCTGGCGTTAATATGACCAAAGCGTGCAGTTGTTCGCCCATCTCGGCGTGGGGAATTCCAATGCAGGCAACGTCAATTATATCTGTATGTTCAATAAGTACTTGCTCTGCTTCTGCGGGATAAATATTGACACCGCCCGACACGATCATATCGCTGAAACGATCGGTAATATAGACGTAACCCTCGTCATCCATATAGGCGATTTCTCCTAAGGTAAATATTCCCGGCGCAATATGAGCGGCAGCTGATTTTTCTGGGTCGTTATTATAGATCACACCACGGCCTGTCGAATCCTTGAAGTAGAGTTTGCCTTCTTGGTTCGGTGGTAATTCTTCATTGTCGTCACCCAAAATCATTGCGGTAAACGGAGGGATAGATTTACCGACTGACCCGGGGTGTTTTAGCCATTCGTCGGCAAGTATCATGCACGTCGTACCCACCTCGCTTGCCCCATAGGCGTCTAGAAACTTTGGCCCCCACCATTCGATCATTGATCTCTTGATCTCTACGGGACACTTCGCACCTGTGTGAATAATAAGTTCGATTGAACTCACGTCATATTTGTTTCTTGTCTGCTCTGGTAAAGCCAGCATTCTAACAAAATGGGTTGGGACCATTACGCTGGTGGTGATCCGATACGCTTCAATTGCTTTAAGTGTTTCTTCCGCATCAAATTTTGTGAGGACAACAGCTGGTACGCCGCCGGCCAACATTCGCGCTGCGCTCAAAGGTCCGGTATGGTACAGCGGGCCGACCACAAGCATTGGCCCTTTAGTGTCTGCTCCCTCTGCCAAGGCGTCAAGATGCTGTTCGATCGTATCACCACCGGCAAACACGTTCGGTGGTAAGTTCGTACCTTTTGGGCGCCCCGTGGTTCCGGAAGTATAAAGGAGATTAGGTAGAGGCTTTATACTGATATCGGGTTCTGCTCCGCTTGATGCGGCTAACCACTCCGAATATAAGAGCGATTCCGGTTTGTGGGTTTTCCAGCTAATGACCGTGTGTACATTAGACAAGGCTGCTGCCTCTAATGCTCGGTCAATAGTTTCAGAGCCACAAAACAGCACGCGTGATTCTGAGTCATTTAAAATGTAGGCAACTTCCTCAGCGGTTAGATGGAAGTTGACTGGTACGACAGAGGCGCCAGCGATAAGTCCGCCCAAATTAGTCACTGCAGTTTCAATTGCGTTTTCAGCGAAAACAGCGATTCTTCTGGCTGACCCCAGGTCGAGCTGTGATAAACCGTTAGCGCATCGGTTTAGCATATTGCCTAGTTCTGCCCAATTGAGGGACTTGTCTGGATCTCTAATAGCGATATCTGTTGGTCGTTCGGCGGAAAGTTTGTTTGCGAATTTCATATTCTTGCCTCGTTAAAAGTTAATAATTCGGTCGTACGCGGATAAGGCCGAAGGGATATTTTTGGTGAGGGAATTACGGCAGTGAGTTATGGTTTAATCCCGCTGCCGTAAACCAGGCTTTATAACTCAGCGCTTATAAATGGAGAACCTCGCCAATAGGTCTCCCTTGAACGCCAAGTTCAAAGATAACTTTAAGTCGTGCTTTTAAGTAGGTAAGTAAACGTTGTTTTCTTTCGTCTTGATGATGAGTCATGGTCATTCGATTGGCGGCCATACCTTCCATTAAATATTGTGTTAGGTCCATCGCTAGTTCAAGTACTTGACCCGCATCTTTCCATTCTGGAAATAACACGAGTGTGTTTTTCAGCCACTCTTCTTCAAGCTGTTTTATTTTTGGTAGCAATATCTTTTCAAGTGTAGGGTTGGTTCTAGACGCAATGATTAACTCGTGGAACGCTATATATGAATCCGATATTAAGTGCTGCCAATAAGCGTCTATTCCTAAATCAATTCTGTTACTCGCGTGCGGGTCGATGGCTTGAATTAATTTTCGATAGTGTTGAATTCGAACGGAAGTTAAATGATCGACCGTGGCTTCAATCAATTTATCACTAGATGGGAAGTGATGGAGCAATGCCCCGCGGGATAGACCAGCTTCTGTAGCTATTTTTGACGTGGTCGTATTGGCGTAGCCAAGTTTTAGGAAACAACGAATGATCGCATCGAGTACCGCTCTTCGAGTCATAGTAATTTTTTCAGACTGCCAACTGGCGCTGACGTCGCTCGCTTCTACGAGCGGCTCGGAGTCCGTTATTTCTTGAGCCATCCTGAGCTCTCCAGTTGGGTCGTTGAAAAATTTCCAGAACATTTCCAAGGGTTTAGCTCGTGAGAACAAGGCGGTATTGTTATTTGAAACCTCGAGCTCATGGGCCTCGAAGTATAACTATCTTTAGGGTGCTTTGCACTGTATTTACTGTCTCCGCCTTAGCCTTGGGGGCCGGAAAAATTACAGGGGTCGAATTACGTGGTACTGTTAGTGTACGGTGCCAAACAACAATATTGATGATAAGAGCGAAATTTTATGCCACAAGGAAAAGATACTGCCGAACAGAGTGAATTCCGGGCTCACTGTCGTAGCTGGTTAGAAGCCAATAAGCCTGAGTTACCGAAACTGCAATTGCCACAGGCGGCCTATGAAGTCATGACTGACGATCACGTCGTGTATCTTCGCGACTGGCAGAAAAAATGTTATGAGGCACAGCTGATCGCCACCGACGTGGATAAACGCTACGGCGGTCACGGTCATTCGGGATTTCAACAAATCGCCAGTTTGGAAGTCCGTCGTGCCAAGGTGCCCTATTTTATCAACTGGATTGGACTCGGTATGACTGTACCGACGTTGTTAGCCCACGGTACAGAAGAGCAGAAGGAGCGTTATTTTCCGAAAATTTTCTCCGGCGAAGAAATCTGGTGTCAGGGCTTTAGTGAGCCGGGTGCCGGTTCGGATCTTGCGTCTCTACAGACGAGTGCGATCCGCAACGGCGATAACTGGGTCATTAATGGCCGCAAGGTATGGACTAGCTCTGCGCACTTCGCGTCTCACATCTTGTTGCTGACCCGAACTGACAAGACGACTAAGCACGCCGGCATCACGTATTTTGTCGCGGCAATGGACACGAACAATGGCGTATCGGTCCGGCCGATCCATAAATTAACCGGTGAATCAGGCTTCAACGAAGTTACCTTTGACGACACAGTTCTGTCGGATTCAATGCGAGTTGATGAAGTGGGTAATGGCTGGAAAGTTGCGATGTCCACCTTGACCAGTGAACGCGGCGCCGGTGTGGGCGTTGGCGCAGTAGCCGGCGAGTCGTCTCATTCTCACATTGGACAATTGATTGATCTTGCCAAGCAGACCAAGCGTAATGGTCGGCCCGTCTGGGATGACCTGGTACTGCGAGACCGAATTCTGAAGTTGATGGTCCGCATCGAAGGTTCAGGCCAGAATACGCGTCGGGCTCGGGTGAGGGCGCTTACGGGTGATCCGATGCGACTTCCTTTGCAGAGCAAACTGACGGGTACTGAGATTGGTCAGGAGCTACATGAAGTTGCGCTGAGCATTCTCGGTATGCGCTCAAGCTTATACGTTGGGGACGAGAACGCTGTGGACGATGGGAAATGGCCGTTGGCTTATATGAATACTTACACGGGCACTATCTCTGGTGGTAGCAGTGAAGTACAAAGAAATATATTAGGCGAGCGTGTGCTTGGCCTGCCGAAGACGAAGTAGGAGTAACAGAGATGGCACAGCCAAAAGATTACGGGTTTGATGAAGACCAGTCGATGATCAAAGACTCCATTCGTAAGTTCCTCGATAAAACTGCACCCATGGGTGAATTGCGCAAGAGCATTGAAGGCACGGAAGACCCTTACCACGGTAAGAAACGACTCGGCAGCTTCGACCGCAAGGTCTGGCAGGAGATGGTAGCGCTCGGCTGGACTGCGCTCACCGTTCCCGAAGCTCAGGGCGGAGCAGGCATGAATCTAGTGACTGCCGCGTCGCTGTGTGAGGAACTGGGTCGTGCTGCAATAGCCACTCCTCTTACCACCACATTGCACTCAACTTTTGTGCTGAGAGAAGCGAATACCGATGCCAGTAATGAGTGCCTCGGAAAGATAGCCGAGGGTCAAAGCTGCACGCTGGCTATTCAAGATGCTGCTGGTAGTTTTGACATCACCGACACTGAAGTCAGAGAGGTGGATGGAGTACTTAACGGCGTGGCCTATTTTGTCCAGGATGCGCAGAAGACTGATCTGATCATCGTTGCTGCCAGAGGCACCGACGGCGTTGGATTGTATTTATTGCCCGTCTCGGCCGCGGGTGTTGTCGTACAGCCCGATACCATCGTCGACCTAACCCGTGATCAAGCTAGAGTTTCGCTGAGTAATGTCGCGGCTGAATCATTGGTCGCGGCGGAGCAGGCAGCCGGGGTGATGCGCCAATCCATGCCGGCTATCCTAACCATGATCTCGGCTGACATCGCCGGTGCGGCAGAGTGGCAGTTACAGACGACGGCCGAATATGCCAAGATTCGAACCCAGTTCGATCGACCCATTGGATTCTTCCAAGCTGTAAAACATCCCATTGTTAACATGATGATCAGCGTCGATGAAACTCGATCGTTGGTTTACAACGCAGCTTGCGCTTATGACTTCGAACCGGAAGACGCTGCTAAGTTTGCCCGAATGGCTAAGTCGAGCGCCTCAGACACTGCAAACTTTTGCTCCAATCGGTCTGTGCAGTTACATGGCGGCATCGGATTTACCTGGGAGGCCGATGTGCAGATCTACTTCAAGCGGCAAATGCACAATCAATATCTATACGGCGATGGCGCCTGGCAACGACAAGAACTGGGTGCGTTGGTCTAGTCCCGCGGCTTATGTATCTAGATCCACGTTTATAAATTCACATTTCAAGAGAAGGGTCCGGCTTTTTTTGCCGGATTGATTAAATCCGTGGCATGGTTGAATTCACTGGCCGTAAGAGCGGTAAAACTGAAAAGAGCTGTGCTGACTAATCCCCAAGCCAGCCCCAATACTACGCCCGCATCTACTATACCGCGCCAGGGTTGGCGTAATTCGCCGACTAATACGACGGCGATGATGATGAATAGTGTCAGCAGAATAATGGATAATTGTCGGCGTTTGGTGGAGTAAAAATACCCTGCGCAAAAAAGTGGTGCCAATAGGACATGAAGTCCCTTTGGATTTGACTTTAAGTATCTGGCCCGTGCGGCAAGTCTTGGAGAAAAACCCTTTTGAAACCCTTTATAGCCTTCATAATAAGCCATCACTAATGTATTGAAAATTAGCGATGCCCAATGATTCCACGCCCAGGAAAAATCTAATGCTTCAAGGCTGATTGGCAATAGCCGCGTGATGGTAAAAGCCAGGAGCAAACAAATGCCACCGATGCCCCATATTGCCCCAAACAAGCCAAACATTTTGTAAGTTCTCCACTATTGAATTTATTCCGGTACTGGTATTAGACCCAGTCTTGCAATACTAGTATTATAAATAATTCCTATAAAGAGAAATAGTCAATTTACGGGCGAAACGTTGTGAATCCACCTCGCGATCCACAAACGGCCCTCTACAGGACTCTCGATTGATTATATTTTCAGGGGGCAGGCGAGGGTGTTCTTACGGAGGGAATCGGGCTTATCGCACGACCTAAAAACAAGAAGTCATTGGGCGGTTATTCGATTTTTAGTGAGGCGAGTTCTGGTTAGCTTCCTACAGAAGCCGCAAAGCGCCAATCACCAAAGCAGCCGTGCAAATTACACATAGCCATCCCGCTATCACATACAGTCGTCGGCTGTCTCGTAAATTCTGTTCATGCTGTTCGATTAACGTTTTTTTGTTTGAGTTCATGTTTTTCAGTTCACTCTGAAAGGGTGCTTCCCGTGTTGCGATTACAGCACTGATACGCAGACATTAACATCCCTCAAAGGGGTGAAATAAAGGTCAACCCACTCGAGAACCAAACGGGCAGATGAAAAGGCTAAAATCTTATGGGCATGCTCGGCGGTTTCTACCTTGGCACGAGATCGTAATCAGACGGTTTATGCTTGGTTGCCATCTGATAAAAGCCAATAATTATAGAGTGTTGGGGGGCAGGTGATTTGATTTGTGAAACGGGGTGATCTGTGTTCACCATTTGGCATAAGTACTTGAATCATCAATATCTTCATTCGAATTCGGTAACTTGACAGTCCCAGTATAACTTATAAAGTTAATGGGAAATAAATGTTGAGAGGTAGTTATCAATATACTAAAACGCATGATCCAATGGGCAAGCGGTGGGAGGGAAACAGAAGAGATCGTATTTGCTCAGTTTAACGAGCTATTGACGAAGGTACCCTTACTGTATTTTATTCTTTGTGCCAACTCGCTGGCTTTGGCTTATACCCATCACGGCACTGCGCCTGATTATCTGACTATATACGTGGCGGGTATTTTGAGTGTGGCGTGCTTGTTACGTGCTTTTAAGTGGCATAGTTTTAGAACTAAAACCTTTGACCTCGAGCAAGCTAAGCATCAAATAAAAATGACGGTGCTGTTTTCTATTGTAATGGGGATTGGTTTTTCGCTCTGGAGTTTTACTCTTTATAGTTATGGTGATATCGGCTTAAGAGCTCATGTTGCTTACTATATGTCAGTCACGGTGATTGGCATCATTGTATGTCTAATTCATCTTCCGGCGGCGGTGTGGTCAACCACTATTACCGTGGGTACACCCTTTGTCCTTTTTTTTAGCACCAGTGGACAGCCAGTTTTTGTTGCTATAGCGATTAATTTTTCCATGGTAGTCAGTGTGCTGGTATTGATTGCATTGAGTTATTATCGGGCCTTTTCCAATGTCATCGTGGCCAAACAAGATTTGCAGTTACAGCATGAACATACGCAACAACTCAACATTCAAAATGAATTGCTGGCAAATCAAGATGGCCTTACAAAATTAGCCAACCGACGTAGCTTTGCCAATTACCTTAATCAAAAACTCAGTGACAATGCCCATGATCATAGTTTTATCGTCGGCTTAGTTGATTTAGATGGTTTTAAACCGGTCAATGACATTCATGGTCATGCGGCGGGTGATCGGGTGTTGATGGAGGTTAGTGAACGTTTAGCCACAGTATTGAATGGCGATTCCATGCTGGCTCGAATTGGCGGTGATGAGTTTGCATTAGTGATCGATCACAGCGCCAGCCACGACGAAATCAACGCGTTAGGTAAAAATATAACCGAGGCTTTGCAAATCCCTTTCACCATGCGCACGGGATTAGTGCAAATATCCGGTTCTTGCGGTTTTGCTATTTATCCAGAAACCGGCAACACCGTTGATGAGTTAATGGACAGAGCAGACTTTGCGCTCTATCAAGCTAAAGCGGAAGCTAGAGGCAGTTCTATTATTTTTTCCAAAGAACACCGACGCCTCATTAGACAAAAATCACAAATTGAATTAGCACTTAACCAAAGCGTTAAAAATAATGAGTTAAGCTTACATTACCAGCCTATAGTTAATGGGAAGACGGGTAAAATAAACGGGCTAGAAGCTCTCGCTAGATGGTACAACCCGGAATTAGGCCACGTTTCACCCACCGATTTTATTGCAGTTGCAGAAAAGACCGGCATAGTCACCGATATCACTTTACATTTATTTGAGAAAGCCATTTGCGATCTAAAAGTCTGGCCTTCTTATCTCTATTTGTCATTCAATCTCTCAGTACATGATGTGATGAGCAGTAATACCCTGCAAGAATTAATGCGCATTATAGATAATCATGGGGTATCTAGCAGTCGGGTTCAATTCGAAATTACTGAGACCACTATGATGAGTGATTTGGATCACTGTTCAAAAACCACTAAGACCTTGCAAGAGCATGGATTTATGATTGCGTTGGATGACTTTGGTTCTGGCTATTCCAGCTTGAGTTATATTCATAAATTGGCTTTTGACAATTTAAAAATTGACCGTAGTTTCGTTGATCACTTACTGCAAGACCAACGTAGCCAAGGAGTGGTGAAAACCATTCTAGAGCTATGCTCCAGTTTTGAGGTAAGTTGTACCGTGGAAGGGGTTGAAACTGTAGAGCAAAAAGACTTATTGCTGGCGCTTGGTTGTACACAAATGCAAGGCTATTATTTTTATCGTCCCGCTCCAATTGAGCTGTTGATTCTTACTGAGAATAATGGGGAAATAATGAATTTACTGACTTCCCCATCTTAATTTTCTTAGAAGCAGGTCTTGTTCAGGGCATGGAGAGTTTTTAGCAGGAAAACTAGGGTGGCCGAAATAGTAAAGCGTCTTCCTGTAGTCTTCCTGTAGTCGTCCTGGCGATCAGCTGAACTACGTCTTTTTTACCGACTGCCAGGCTGCTTCTGCAAGTACGGGAGACACATCTCTCGGAGACTTCCTGCTTCTGCCAGAGAGCCACATGCGAGAGTACTCAAGCGTTGGGCCGCAGATAAGTGGAAGATACATATTTGTCGGTAGTTCCTGCAGCGCACTGGATTCTACATGCGGCACGAACCAATCTGACAATGACTGTGCTAAAGCGCCGTCCATTTCACGAAGTTCCTGTTTAGCACTTTCGGACAACTTAATTTCACGTGACAGCATGTAGGCTGCCAGCTGCGATTGATCAGTCACCCATTCGCAGCAGAATGTAACGATAGATTTGATGCCTGTACTGGCTGCACGCCGCGGCAACAGCGCATTGAGAAGATTGGCGTTGAATTGGTTAACGCCGTCTATGAAGAGGGCTTCGGCGATGCCTTCTTTGTTGCCGAAGTGATGATACAAGCTGCCCACGCTGCAATTTGCATCCTTGAGAATATCCCCGACATTGGTGCGCTCGACACCTACTTCTGAGAAATGGGCTAGTGCAACTTCGATTACACGGGATTTTAGGGCGCTGGTTTGCGTTTGGCGTGACATTTTACTATTAGAGCATAAATTTTCTATTTAGAATATATTTCTAGTATTTATTTCTAGTTTTGCTATATTGCACTCAACAAAGACCTGAGAGGACAAGTTGAATGGATATTGATCTGAGCGCAGATGATCTTGCTTTCGAAAAAGAGGTGAGAGAGTTTTTGAGTGAAAATGCCTACACAAAAGGGGAAAACCCGGAAGAGTGGCGAATGAATTGGTTTGCGAAAGCCAAGGAAAAAGGCGGTTGGGATGTACCAAAATGGCCGGCCAAATTTGGCGGTCCGGGTTGGACACCTAACCAGCATTATATCTGGCAGAAAGAAACGGCTCGTGCTGGCACGCCGTGGGATATGCCCTTTGGACTCAGCATGCTA